>Ga0208297_1000115_pt1 | contig 214478 bp, 222 predicted proteins | sample LMS_cellobiose_e_FD_187367 | JGI IMG/M metagenome (GOLD analysis project Ga0208297, IMG submission 187367) | Rumen-fistulated moose microbial communities from Alaska, USA - LMS_cellobiose_enrichment (SPAdes) (version 2) | ecosystem: Host-associated > Mammals > Digestive system > Stomach >... | reverse complement strand
TTGCGGGCTGCTGATAACAAACCCCATGCAAATGTCAGACCGTACCAACGCCGCATGAGGCGTGGCTGGTAACATAGGGCTATGCCCGCATATGAAATACCCCCGGCTTGGCCGGGGGATATTTATTCCTCTGCAAAAGCGGCGAAACTGCAAGTTGTTTCCGGCGGCGCGGCGGGTTATACTGGGATCAGAAACCGACAAGGAGGAGATCCCATGAACGAATTTTATACCATCGAGGACGTGATGCTGATGACCGGCCTCTCGGAGCGGACGGTCCGGGGACACATCGCCAACGGCTTTCTGGCGGGGGACAAGAGCACCGGCGCCTGGCACTTTACCGAGGAGGACCTGGCGGCCTTTTTCGAGCACCCCGCGGTGAAGCCCGGCATCCACGCCAAGAAGAACGCCCTGGTCTACGATTTTATGGCGGCAAAGCCCGTCGGGCGGCGGATGTGCGTGCTGCTGGATCTGGGACCGGAGGAGAACGGCGAGGCCGCCGCCCTGGCGCTGTGCGCCGCCATGAACGACGCCGCGCCAGCGTCGGAGCTGCGCTTCGCCGCCGAGAAGCAGGGCCGGGGCACCCGGCTGATCTTCACCGGCGCGGAGCAGGACGTGCGCGGCCTGCTGGCGGCGCTGGACTAAACTGGCAAAAAACGGCTGTGCCGTTTTTTGCCGACAGGCTCGCAGGCCACTCCGCACACTCATTGTACGCCTCTGGCGCACAATTCGCAGACTTCGTGGTCTGAGAAGTGTAATTTCTGACGCACATGTCGTCAAAAATTGCAATTTAATGTCTTCCGCCGCTGCGGCGGAACTCTGCGAGGTTTTTTTGACAAGCAGAAAGCCGGCCACCCGGTAGGGTGGCCGGGTCAGCATATCGACATTTTTGTCGATATGCTGACCGACAAATACAGAAACATTTTATAATGTTTCTGTATTTGCATGAATTTCACGTGAAGAGGGATTCCCATCCGGCCCACCGTCGGTCCGGCCGATTTTCCGACATTTTGCATCGGAAAATCGGGGCCCTTCCTCGAATTCAGCTCGCTTCATCCGCCACTGGCGGCGCGTCGCTGAATTCCCCTTCACAATCCCCCATGCGCGTCGTTACCTTTCAGCGAATAGTCTTGGAAACGCAAAAAAAAGCCGGCCACCCGGTAGGGTGGCCGGCTTTCTGCCGTTTTATTACCTTTTTATGTGGCATCCTCGTCCAGGGCCTCAATGAGGAAGCTGACGGGGCGGAAGCCGTCGTTGCAGGAGATCATGGCGGACCGGGGGTTTTTCATCCAGCCGTCGTAGAAATCGCCGCCGCCGTGGCTCAGCGCCAGGACAAAGGGGGACATGGTGTCCCAGGCGCTCTGGCACATGCCCTCCGGCTTTTTCCAGCCGTCGGCGATAAAGACCTGCCCCTCCTCCATATTGCAGGTGTGGGCGATGGGGTTTTCATACCGGGCGGACAGGTCCTCATACCGGGCCTTCCTTATCACGGTGATGCGGCATTTTTTCACGATGGATCACTCCATGGAGACAATGTAGTAGTATACCGGCTGGCCGCCGCACAGCAGGGACAGCTCGCAGTCGGGACAGGCGGCCCGGAAGCGGACGGCGGCGTTCTCGGCCTCCTCCTCGGTGACGCCCTCGCCGTAGAACACGGTGATGAACTCGGCGCCCTTGTCGGCGGCCAGGGCGGCCAGCTTCTCCAGGAGCTTGTCGATGTCACGGTCGGTGCCCAGCAGCTTGCCGTCCACCAGGGCCAGATAGTCGCCCTCGTTGATGGCGAAGCCGTCGAAATCGGAGTTCCGGGCGGCGTAGGTGATCTGGGCGGTGGTGACGGCGGAGGCGGCCTCGGTCATGGTCTCGGCGATGGCCTGGGGGTCCTCCTGCTCCAGATCCACGCTCATCATGGCGGTGATGCCCTGGGGCACGGTGGCGGTGGGGATCACGATGATCTCCTTGTCCGTCAGACCCACGCACTGCTGGGCGGCCATGATGATGTTCTTGTTGTTGGGCAGAATGAAGACGATCTCACTGGGGGTCTGCTCCACCTCCCGGAGGATGGACTCGGTGGAGGGGTTCATGGTCTGCCCGCCGGAGACGATCCGGTCCACGCCCAGGTCACGGAAGGCCTCAGCCAGCCCGTCGCCGGCGCAGACGGCCAGGAAGCCGTAGCGCTTCTCCGGCTCCGCGGGAGCGGCGGACGTCTGCTCCATGTCGTCGCCCTCCAGATCGTCGGCGCTGATGGCCTTGCGGCCAGCGGCCACGTCGTCGGCCTGGGTGCGCATATTCTCGATCTTGGCTACCTCCAGCGTGCCGTACTTCTGGGCCTCGCTCAGGGCGGCGCCGGGGATATCGGTGTGGACGTGGACCTTGAAGGCCTCGTCGTCCTCGCCGATGACCAGCGAGTCGCCGATGCTGTTGAGATAGAGGCGCAGGGCCTCCAGGGGCTTATCCACCGTCTTGCGGACGATGAACACCGTGTCGAAGGCGAAGGTGATGTCCTCGTCGCCGATGGCGGCGAAATCGGCCTTGGCCCTGGGTTCACCCTGGGCCTCCAGCTCAGGCACCGCCTCGCCCCGGAGGCTGCGGAGCATGCCGTCCAGGATGATGAGGTAGCCCTTGCCGCCGGCGTCCACCACGCCGGCCTTCTTCAGCACCGGGTTCATATCGGTGGTCTCGGCCAGGGTGGCGTAACCCACCCGGATGGCCTCGGAGAGCACGTATTCCACGTCATTTTGCTCCATGGCGGCCTCCACGGCCCGCTTGGCGGCCAGGCGGGACACCGTCAGCACCGTGCCCTCGGCGGGCTTCATGACGGCGCTGTAAGCGGTGGAAACGCCCTCGGTCATGGCCTCGGCCAGCATGAGGCCGTCGGCCTCCCGCAGACCCTTGAAGGTCTTGGACATGCCCCGGAACAGCAGGGACAAAATCACGCCGGAGTTGCCGCGGGCGCCCCGCAGCAGGGCGGAGGCGGTGGTCTTGGCGGCCTGGTCCAGCGAGGCGGGCTCGGAGCGGCGGAGCTCGGTGGCGGCGGTCTGGATGGTGAGGCTCATATTGGTGCCGGTGTCGCCGTCCGGCACCGGGAACACGTTCAGGTCATTGATGGCCTGCTTCTGCTGCGTGATACAGGCGGCGCCGAACAGCACCATCTGCTTGAAGGCGTCGCCGCTGATTCTTTCTACCATTCTCTTCTATCTCCTTACGGCATGGTGATGGAGTCCACGCAGACGTTCACATCCCGAACCTCCACGCCGGTGTTTTTGCTGACCATATACTTGACCTCGGCCATGATGGAGCGGCACACGGTGGCGATGTTGACGCCGTTTTCCACCACGATGTGCAGCTCGATGGTGACGGTGCCGTCCTCGTTGTAGGTGACCATGACGCCCTTGCTCATGGACTCCGGCCGCAGCAGATGGACCAGCCCGTCCTTCATGCTGCGGTAGGCCATGCCCTTCACGCCGAAGCAGTTGGTGGCGGCGGCGCCGGTAATGGTGGTGAACACAGCGTTGCTGATGCTGATCTCGCCGCGCTCAGTTTGGACCTTTATCATAACGATCTTTCCTTTCTCCGGAAATTGGAATGATTGAGCATACAGAAATATTATATACTATTTGACACAGGATAACAAGAGCAAAATCTGCTCGGCCGCGCGAATGCCGTCGGCGGCGGCGGAGAGGATGCCGCCGGCGTAGCCGGCTCCCTCCCCGCAGGGGTAGAGGCCCCGGATGCTGCTCTGGCCGCTGCCGTCCCGGAGGATTCGCACCGGGGAGGAGGAGCGGCTCTCCACGGCAGTCAGCAGGGCGTCGGGCTGGGCGTAGCCCCGGAGGCGGCTCTCCAGCAGGGGCAGGGCCTGCTCCAGCGCCTCCGCCACGAAGGGCGGCAGACAGCGGTGGAGGTCGGTGTAGGTGACGCCGGGGCGGTAGCTGGGCAATACCGCGCCGGGGCCGGTGCTGGGCCTGTGGGCCAGGAAGTCCTCCAGGCGCTGGCAGGGGGCGCGATAGTCCCCGCCGCCCAGGGCGAAGGCGGCCTTTTCCAGCCGGCGCTGGAAGTCCACGCCCGCCAAGGGGTGGTCGCTGCCGAAGTCCGCCGGCGTCACGTTGACGAGGAGAGCGCCGTTGATGTTCTCCCGGTCCCGGGCGTATTCGCTCATGCCGTTGGTGACCACCTGATCTGTCTCCGAGGCGGCGGCCACCACCTGGCCGCCGGGGCAGACGCAGAAGGAGAAGGCGCTGCGGCCATTGGGGAGATGGCAGGAGAGCTTGTAGCTGGCGGCGCCCAGGCCCGGGTGGCCGGCGTAGGTCCTGTACTGGGCCGCGTCCATATCCGCCTGCCGGTGCTCGATGCGCACGCCCACGGCAAAGGGCTTTTGCTCCATGGCGGCACCCGCCGCGTGCAGCATGGCGAAGGTGTCCCGGGCGCTGTGGCCCGGGGCCAGGATCACCTGCCGGGCCGGGAGGGTATAGGAGCCCTCCGGGCCGGTGACGGCAACGGCTGTCAGGCGGCCGTCCTCCACATGAATCCTGTCGAGGCGATGGCCGAAGCGGACGTCCGTCCCGGCGGCGATCAGCTCCCGCCGGAGGCTTTGCAGGGTGCGGTGGAGATAGTCTGTGCCCACGTGGGGCTTGGCGTCGGTGAGGATGGATTCCGGCGCGCCGCAGGAGACCAGCTACTCCAGGACCCACCGGTGGCGGAGATCCCGGGTGCCGGTGTTCAGCTTCCCGTCGGAGAAGGCGCCGGCGCCGCCCTCGCCGAACTGGACGTTGGACTCGGTGTCCAGCGCGCCAACCGACCAGAAGGCCTCCACGTCCCGGATGCGCCGCTTGGTGGCCTGGCCCCGCTCCAGCAGGATGGGCCGGGCGCCGCAGCGGCTGAGGACCAGCGCGGCAAAAAGGCCCGCCGGACCGGCGCCCACCACGATGGGCCGCACCTCCGGCGCCGACACGGGCGCGGGCAGGGTGTAGATCTCGGGCTCATAGACGCTGACGCGGCGGTCATGGCAGCGGCGCAGCACGCGCTCCTCTTCCCGGACGGCCACAGCCAAGGTGTAGACCAGCACCGGGTCCTCCCGGGCGTCCACCGCCCGGCGCAGCACGCGCCAGGAGAGGAGCTCCCCCTCCGGCAGGCGCAGCAGCTTCGCCGCCCGGGCGCCCAGCGTCTTCTCATCCTGGTCGGGATTCAGTTTGATCTGGTCCAGCCGCAGCATAGAGGCACCTCGTTTACGAAAAGTTCAAGAATTGTGGCAGGAAAATTAAAGCTTATTTTAAGCTTTCCGACTATGATAGTAGGCAGAAAGAAGAGTGGTCCGCCGTCAAGGGTATGATACCATAAAGGGCGGCGGCCCACAAGAAAAAAGGAGGCCATTTCCATGACGAACGAATACGACGAGTTTACGGGCCGGCGGAACGACCGTGACGATATCCCCGACGAGCCGGACCGGGAGGGGTATGACCCCGCCACGGAGCGGCGGAACGTCTACCGGGATGCGCCGGACGAGACCGGCAGCGTCTACTATACGGCCAATGCCCCGGCGCCGAAGAAGAGCGTCTTCCGCCGCACCTGGGCCAAGGTGCTCTCGGCGGTGCTGGCGGTGGCGGTGATCGGCGGCGCCTGCGGCTACGGCGGCGCGGCCCTCTATCGCGGCAGCCGCACCGAGCGCACCACCGTGACCCAGAGCACCCGGGACGCGGTGGAGGTGTCGCTGAAGACGGTGGACGGCAGCACCCTGATGACCCCCTCGGAGGTCTATGCCGCCACGGTGAACTCCGTGGTGTCCATCAACACCTCCGCCACCACCAACGCCTTCGGCCAGCCGGTGGAGAGCGCCAGCGCCGGCAGCGGCTTCATCATCACCGCCGACGGCTATATCGTCACCAACCAGCACGTGGTGAAGGGAGCCACCGCCGTCAACGTGACCCTCTATAACGGCGAGACGTATCCGGCCAAGGTGGTGGGCGGCGACAGCGACTACGACGTGGCCGTGCTGAAGATCGAGGCAACCGGCCTCCAGGCCGTGACCCTGGGCAGCAGCGGCGAGCTCAGCGTGGGCGACACCATCCTGGCCATCGGCAACCCCCTGGGGGATCTGACCTTCTCCATGAGCAAGGGCATCGTCTCCTGCTGCGACCGGGCCATCAACGTGGACGGCACCCCCTTCAAGATGATCCAGGTGGACTGCTCCGTCAACCCCGGCAACTCCGGCGGCGCGCTGATGAACCTGTACGGCGAGGTGGTGGGCATCGTGTCCGCCAAGTACTCCTCCTATGCCTCCACCACCGTGGAGGGTCTGGGCTTCGCCATCCCCATTGACGACGTGCTGACCGTCATCACCGACATCATGGAGAACGGCCAGGTCACCAACAAGGCCTACATGGCCATCACCGCCGGCACCATGACCGAGTCCATGGCGGCACAGTACCGCATCGATATCACCGAGGGCGTGTTCGTGTTCTCCACCGTGCCCGGCGGCGCCGGCGAAAAGGCCGGCTTGAGGCTGGGCGACGTGATCACCAAGCTCAACGATACCCCCATCACCTCCATGGAGGATCTGTCCGCCGCCAAGAAGAATTTCAAGGCCGGCGACACCGTGACGCTGACCATTTACCGGGACGGCGAGTATATCACCACGGAGCTGACCTTCGACACCCAGCCGGAGACCACCGGCACCGAGGAGGAAGAGACCCCCCAGCCCAACCAGGGACAGCAGGTTCCCGACAACTGGGAGGATTTCTACAACTACTTCTTCAGCGGACGGCCCGGCTGGCCCGGCTGGGGCAACTGATCTCCCGAGCCGCGAACTCTGCGAGGCTATTCTAACAAGAACAGGGAGCGGACGAGAGTCCGCTCCCTGTTTATTTGTGAGGAGAGCGCTACAGCCTTTTCATCATCCAATAGGCGTCGTCGTACCGTCCGTCGTCATATCTGGCGTTGCGGGGGAAGGTGCCGAAGATCTCAAAGCCCAGGGACCGGTAGAGGGCGATGGCACCGGTGTTGGCGGCGAACACCTCCAGCTCGGCCTGCTCATAGCCGAGGCTTTTTGCCGCGGCCAGGACCGTCTCCAGCATGCGCCGGCCGATACCCGCGCCGCAGTACGCCTGATACAGGGCGATGCCGACGGAGCAGCGGTGGTCGTGGCGGCGGGAGACGCCTATGGCGGTGGCGGAGCAGTTGCCGGCGTGGACGCCGTCCACGAAGGCCAGCAGCATCAGCTCCCGGGGAGAGCGCTCCACGTCCCGGAGGAACTTCTCCTCCTGCTCCTCGGTCACGGTGATCTCGTCCGGCTCATGGAGCAGGAAGGGCGTCTCGGCGGCGGTGACCTTCAGATAGCGGATCATGTCCGGCCCGTCGGATACCTCCGCGCTGCGCAGGACCACCGTCCGGCCCAGCTTGTCCCGGAAGGTAACAGGTTCAAATTTCATGGCAGGCTCCTTTCTTACCGCAGTCTGGCATAGCGCCAGAAGGCCAGGGCCGCGCCGCCGGCGGACCAGAGGAGGGACCATATCACCGAGAGGTCCCCGATGGCGGAGAAGGCCGCCACCAGACCTATCGTCATCAGGCTCAGCACGATGCCCAGCATCAGGTGGATCACGCGCCAGGCTCCCCGGACCTTGGCGCTCAGACTCCGCTCCCGGGGGAAGACCTTCCAGGCCAGGACGTACAGCGCCGCGGCCACAGCGCCGGAGACCAGCATCATCCGCAGATCCCACCGGTCGCCGCCCGTTTCGCTGAAATACACGAAGCCCCCGATGAAGCAGAAGAACGCCGCGAGGCCGCCGAAGATGCGGGTCAGGACATGGAAACCGCCCAGGCTGGGGCGGACCCGCTTCAGGCCCTCCGCCGCCGGCTTGTGGCCGCCGTCCAGGGCCTTCTGATAGAGCTCCGCCGCCTTTTTGCGGTCCTTCTTCACGCCACGGCCGTTCTCGTAGAGGATGGCCAGGTTGTGGCTGGCCAGGGGCAGGCCCATGTCGCTGGCCCTGGTGTACCACTCCACGGCCTTGGCCAGGTCCTTGGCGCAGCCGTAGCCTTTTTCGTACAGGAAGGCCAGGTTGTTGCAGGCGGTGTCGTCGCCCTGGAGGGCGGATTTTTCATAGTAGGAGAAGGCGGCGTCGTAGTCCTTCTCCACGCCGATGCCCCGCTCGCAGCAGTAGCCGTACTGGCACTGGGCGCCGGGATGGCCCTGGTCGGCGGCCAGACGGTAGAGCCGGGCGGCCTGGACCGGGTCCTTCTCCGTGCCCCGGCCGGCGAAATACATGTTGGCCAGGAAGTACCGGCCTACCACGTCGCCCTGCCCGGCGGCCAGCTTGTACAGCTCCACGGCCCGGGGGAGATTTTTCTCCACGCCGATGCCGTTTTCATAGCACACGCCCAGAGCCCGCTGACCGCTGGCAAACCCCTGGTCGGCGGCGGCGCGGTAGAGCTGGGCGGCCTTCTCCCGGTCCTTTTCCACGCCCCGGCCCGCCTCGTACTGGAGGCCCAGGAAGTACTGGGCCCGGGGGAAGCCCTGCTGCGCGGCGGCGCGGAAGTATTCCACGGCCTTCTCGTCGTCCCGCTCCACGCCGGTGCCGCTGCGGTAGAGGACGCCCAGGTTGCACTGGCCCTCGGCCCCGCCCCGCTGGGCGGCCTTGCGGTACCAGTCCACGGCCTTGTCCATGTCCTCCTCCACGCCCCGGCCCGCCTCGTAGCACACGCCCAGATGGGCCATGGCCCGGAGATGGCCCTCCTCGGCGGCCTGGGTGTAGTATTTCACGGCCCGCGCGTCGTCTACCGGCGTGCCCCGGCCGCAGGCGCAGCACAGGCCCGCCTGGAACAGGGCGGCGGGGTGACCGGACCGGGCGGCGATCTCGTACCAGCGGAAGGCCTCCCGGGCATCTTCCTCCACGCCATCGCCGTTGTCGTAGCACTTGCCCAGGTAGAACTGGGCCCGTGGCAGATCCAGCTGGGCGGCCCGGCGGAACAGCTCCGCGGCCTTGGCCTCGTTCCGCTCCGTGCCCTTGCCCTGGAAGTACAGCACCCCCAGGGAGCAGATGCCGTCGGCATAGTTCTGGCGGGCGGCCTCCTCGTAGAGCAGGAAGGCCTTCTTCTCATCCTGGGGCACGCCGTTGCCGAACTCGTAGCACACGCCCAGCAGGGACTGTGCCCGGGGCAGATGCTGCTCCGCCGCCTGGGCAAAGTAGTGGGCGGCGGTTTCGTAGCTCTGCTCCACGCCGAGGCCCTGGTAGTACATGTTGCCCAGGTTGCACTGGCCCATGGGATAGCCCATGTCGGCGGCGGCCCGGTAGAGGGCCACGGCCTTCTGCTCGTTCTTCTCGGTGGACTGGCCGTTCTCGTAGAACACGCCCAGGTCGCACAGGGCGGGGGGATAGCCCATGTCGGCGGACTGGCTCAGCATGGCGAAGGCCTGATCGGAGTCCATCTCCGTACCCAGGCCGTTGTCATAGCAGATGCCCAGCCAGTACCGGCCCACGGGATCGTCGGGCGGCGTCTGGCTCAGCCAGTAAAAGGCCTTCTCCGGGTCCTTCTCGGCGCCGTTCATGCCGTAGAGGCAGTTGAGGGCCATCTGCACCTGGGCGCTGGCGTCCCCCTCCTCGGCGGCCTGACGACATTCCTCCAGCCCCGCCTGTGCCTGCCGGCGCTTCTGATCGGCCAGCTTCAGCATCTCCGGGGAGAAGAAGACCACCGATCCTCCCGTCTCCGGGGCGTTTTCCAGATTTTCCTTGTTCTCATCCATGGTATTGCTCCTTACGCCTCATGCGCCGCGGCAAAAATGCTTCTTGTGACACACTATACCACATTTCGCCGCCGCTGACAATCGCCGTTTGCGGCGATGGGGCTTGCAGTTCCGGGGGAAAAATGGTAAAATTTCCGATAAGAGAGAAACGAGCGGCGGGGATACCGCCGCCAGCAAAGGAGAAGGATCTATGAAATTAGGTATCGTGGGTCTGCCCAACGTGGGCAAGTCGACCCTGTTCAACGCCCTCACCGGCTCCAACGCCGAGACGGGCAGCTATTCCAACGCCGCCGCCAAGCCCAACATCGGCCAGGCCAAGGTGCCGGACGAGCGGCTGGACTGGCTGGCGGAGTACTATCACCCCAAGAAGTACACCCCCGCCACCATCGAGTTCGTGGACGTGGTGGGCATCAAGAAGGGCGCCGGCCGGGGCAACGCCTACCTGCAGACCATCCGGCAGGTGGACGCCCTGGTCCACGTGGTGCGCTGCTTCGAGAGCGACGAGCTGTTTACCGAGCCCGCCGACGCCGTCCGGGACGCGGAGACGCTGAACCTGGAGCTGATCCTGGCGGACATCGAGGTGGTGGAGCGGCGGCTGGACCGGGCCAGGAAGAACGCCAAGAGCGGCGACAAGAAGTATAAGCGGGAGGTGGAGATGTGCACCGCCCTGCTGGCCCACCTGGAGGAGGGCCTGCCCGCCAGCGGCTTCGAGTTTACCGAGGAGGACAGGGACATCCTGCAGGACGGCGGCCTCCTGACCATCAAGCCCGTCATCTACGCGGCCAACCTGGACGAAGACGGCATGGCCCACTACGCCGAGAATCCCCAGTTCCTGGCCCTGTCCAAGCTGGCGGAGGAGCAGGGAGCGGCGGTGCTGCCGGTGGCGGCCAAGTTCGAGGAGGATATCTCCGGTATGGACGCCGAGGACGCCGCCATGTTCATGGAGGAGCTGGGTCTCACCGAGCGGGGATTGGACCGCCTGATCCGCACGTCCTATGAGCTGCTGGGCTATATCTCCTTCCTGACCGCCGGCGAGGACGAGGTCCGGGCCTGGACCATCGTCCGGGGCACCAAGGCCCCCCGGGCCGCCGGCAAGGTCCACACCGACATCGAGCGGGGCTTCATCCGGGCGGAGATCGTGGCCTTCGACGCCCTGAAGGCCAGCGGCACCATGGCCGCCGCCAAGGAGAAGGGCCTGGTCCGCATGGAGGGGAAGGAGTACGTCATGCAGGACGGCGACGTGACCTTCTTCCGGTTCAACGTATGAGTAAGTACCGGGCGGTCCTCTTCGACCTGGACGGCACGCTGCTGGACACGCTGGGGGACGTGGGCGGCACGCTGAACCGCGTGCTGGAGGAGAACAACTACCCGCCCCGCACCATGGACGAGTACCGGATTCTGGTGGGCAACGGCGCCCGGATGCTGACGAAAAGCTGCCTGCCCGAGGGCACGCCGGAGGACGAGGTGGACCGGATCTTCGTTCTGTACCGGGACTACTACCGGGACCACCCGGTGGACGTGACGGTGCCCTATGCGGGTATCCCGGAGCTGGTGGAGGAGCTGGAGAGGAGAGGCGTCAGGGCCGCGGTGGTGACCAACAAGCCGGACGCCACCGCCAAACGGATCATCGGCCGGTTCTTCCCCGGCCTCCTGACCGTCGGCGACGACGGCGTCCACCCCCGAAAGCCGGCTCCGGACAACGTGTACCGGGCGCTGGACGAGCTGGGCGCGGCCCCCGGGGAGGCCCTCTACGTGGGCGACAGCGAGGTGGACGCGGCCACGGCGAAAAACGCCGGGCTGGACGCGGCCATCGTGGGCTGGGGCTACCGGGACCGGGATTTCCTGCTTGCCCACGGCGCGGAGGAGGTCGTGGAGACCGTCGACGCGCTGCGGGAAAAAATCCTGGGGTGAGTTGACAACGGCTGAAAGCCGTGATATATTGTATGGCAATCATGAAAAGGCATTGACGAGGAAGCCGTCGGTGAAAGACGCCAGAGAGACGCTCCGTGTGCTGCAAGAGCGTTCGCCGGAAGCCGACAGGGCCACCGCCTCCGAGCCGCCCCCCGAACAGTTCGCCAAGTAGGCGGGGACGGGTTCTCCCGTTACAGAGATCACGAGCGACGGCATAGCCGTAAGCAGGGTGGAACCGTGGAGTAAAGCGATTTACCCCACCCCTGAAACCGATCAGGGGTGGGGTCCTTTTTATATCCACCCCCAATAAGGAGGAACGTATCATGTCCGAAGAAAATCTGTACACCTTTGAAAACGAGCAGTACCGCCGCACCTACTGGCACACCTGCTCCCACGTGCTGGCCCAGGCCGTCAAGCGCCTCCACCCGGAGGTGAAGCTGGCCATCGGCCCCAGCATCGACGGCGGCTTCTACTACGACTTCGACGCCCCCTTCAGCTTCACCCGGGAGCTGCTGGATGAGCTGGAGGCGGAGATGCGGAAGATCTGCAAGGAGAAGCTGAAGCTGGAGCGCTTCGAGCTGCCCCGGGAGGAGGCTATCCGCTTCATGGAGGAGAAGGAGGAGCCCTACAAGGTGGAGCTCATAAACGACCTGCCGGCCGACGCTGTCATCAGCTTCTACCGCCAGGGCGAGTTCGTGGATCTGTGCGCCGGCCCTCACCTGGATTCCACCGGCCGCATCAAGGGCAACGCCGTCAAGCTGACCTCCTGCACCGGCGCCTACTGGCGGGGCGACAGCAGCCGCAAGATGCTCCAGCGCATCTACGCCGTGGCCTTTCCCAAGAAGGAGGAGCTGGACGAGTACCTGAAGCAGAGGGAAGAGGCCCTGAAGCGTGACCACAACAAGCTGGGCCGCGAGCTGGAGTATTTCACCACCGTGGACTATATCGGCCAGGGCCTGCCCATCCTGCTGCCCAAGGGCGCCAGGACCATCCAGGTCATGCAGCGCTGGATCGAGGACGAGGAGCAGAAGCGGGGCTATCAGCTGACCAAGACCCCCTATATGGCCAAGCGGGACCTCTACAAGATCTCCGGCCACTGGGATCACTACCGGGACGGCATGTTCATCCTGGGCGACCCGGACGACGAGACCAAGGAGTGCTTCGCTCTGCGGCCCATGACCTGCCCCTTCCAGTACCAGGTGTTTCTGAACCGGCAGCGGTCCTACCGCGACCTGCCCATGCGCCTGGGCGAGACCAGCACCCTGTTCCGCAACGAGGACTCCGGCGAGATGCACGGCCTCATCCGCGTCCGCCAGTTCACCATCTCCGAGGGCCATCTGATCCTCCGCCCCGACCAGCTGGAGGAGGAGTTCAAGGGCTGCCTGGATCTGGCCAAGTACTGCCTGGGCACCCTGGGCCTGCTGGATAAGTGCACCTTCCGGTTCTCCCAGTGGGATCCCGCCAACCCGGACAACAAGTACGAGGGCACGGCGGAGCAGTGGGAGGAGGCCCAGCGGATCATGGGCCAGATCCTGGACGACCTGGACGTGAAGTACGACATCGGCATCGACGAGGCCGCCTTCTACGGCCCCAAGCTGGACATCCAGTATAAGAACGTCTTCGGCAAGGAGGACACCCTGGTCACCATCCAGATCGACATGCTCCTGGCCGAGAGGTACGACATGGCCTATATCGATGAGAACGGCCAGAAGGTCCGGCCCTATATCATCCACCGCACCTCCATGGGCTGCTACGAGCGGACGCTGGCCTACCTGATTGAGGAGTACGCCGGCGCCCTGCCCACCTGGATGGCCCCGGAGCAGGTCCGCTTCCTGCCCGTCACCGACCGGGCCGCCGACTACTGTGCCGACGCTGCCCGCACCCTGGAGGCCCAGGGCTTCCGGGTGGAGGTGGACTACCGCAACGAGAAGATCGGCAAGAAGATCCGGGACGCCCAACTGGAGAAGATCCCCTACATGGTGGTGGTGGGTGACCGGGACATGGAGAACGGCACCGTCTCCCCGCGGCACCGCTCGGACGGCGATCTGGGCGCCATGACCATGGACCAGTTCTCCGCTCTGCTGCGTGAGGTCGTGGACACCAAGGCCAAGAAGTAAAGACCGAAATACCCCCGAAATCCCGGTTTCGGGGGTATTTTGACAACAATAAAGGAGGAAAACGCCATGAAGATCACCTGGTACGGCCACGCCTGCTTCGGCGTGGAATCCGAGGGCTACCGGATCGTGCTGGACCCCTTTACGCAGGTCCGGGGCTACGCCGATCCCCATCTTATCGCCAACGAGGTGCTGTGCAGCCACGAGCACTTTGACCACAACTGCCGCGCCGCCGTCACGGTGGAGGCGGCGCCGTCCCCCTTCACGGTGGAGACCGTGGCCACCTGCCACGACGACCGGGGCGGCGAATTGCGGGGGAAGAACACCGTCCACATCATGCGTGCCGAGGGACTGACGGTGGTACACCTGGGCGACCTGGGCCACCAGCTGACGGAGGAGCAGGCGGCGCCTCTGCGCCGCTGCGACGTGCTGCTGATCCCCGTGGGCGGGACCTATACCGTGGATCCCGCCGGGGCCAAAGCCGTGGTGGAGATGCTGGCGCCCCGGATCGTCGTGCCCATGCACTATCGCCGGGGGGACATCGGCTTTGAGAACATCGCCCCGCTGGAGGAGTTCCTGGCCCTGTTCCCGGCGGGGGAGGTCCATGAGCTGGAGGACAACCAATTTGAGGTGACGCCGGAGTTCTCCGGCGTGGTGGTGCCCCGCTACCGGGCATAAAACAAGGCGAAAACGCGCCGAAGCCGCAGGGTCTCGGCGCGTTTTTTTGCAAATACCCCTCGCGGGACGGGGGAGAATGTGCTACAATGGCGAAAAACGGACGGGAGGTGAGGGTCTGTGGAGCGATACGGTGTGACAGCGCTGTGGCGAGCTGTGCCGGAGCTGGACCCGGGCTATTTTCCCGCCGAGCAGTTCCGGCGGGCGTTTCTTGCCGGCGCCCGCCGGCCCGTGGCCCTCGCCGTGGAGGGCGGCGGCCGCACGGCGGTGTACCGCACGTGTATTCACAGGTACCCCACCCCGGCGGATCAATATTATGTTAACTTGATCGCCAAGACCCTGCTGTGGCTCCGGGGCGGCCATCGGATCCTGACCGACGACGGGACGGCATACGCCTGGCTCCGGGAGGCCTACGGCCCCGGGGGAGAGCGGGCCTTCCACGCCGATTTTATGGCCCGGACCTACAACGAGCCCTTCGCAGTGGAGCTGGCGGCGGAGATGCCGCCGGCGCGCGGCAGGACCGGCGGCGGTATTGGCGGCCTGGACGGCTGCCGGATCGGCTTCGACGCCGGCGGCAGCGACCGGAAGGCCGTGGCCCTCCGGGACGGACAGGTGGTCTACAGCGAGGAGGTCGTCTGGGCGCCCAAGGAGCACGACGACCTCGCCTACCACTACCGGGAGGTGCGCGCGGCGCTCAAGAGCGCGGCGGAGCATCTGCCCCGGGTGGACGCGGTGGGGATCTCCTCGGCGGGGATCCAGATCTCGGACCGCACCGGCAACGCCAGCCTCTTTCTCAAGGTCCCGCAGGCGGCGTTTGATGAGCGCGGCCGGGACCTCTATCTCCGGGCGGTGGCCGACGCCTTCGGGCCGGTGCCCTGCCGGGTGATCAACGACGGCGACGCGGCGGCCCTGTCCGGGGCCATGGCCCTGGGGCAGGGGGACCTGCTGGGCATCGCCATGGGCACCAGCGAGGCCGGCGGCTTCGTGGACGGCAGCTTGGGCGTCACCGGCTGGCTCAACGAGCTGGCCTTCGTGCCGGCGGACGTATCCGCCGAGGCGCCCCGGGATCAGTGGTCCGGCGACGTGGGCTGCGGCGGCAGCTATTTCTCCCAGGAGGGAGCTCTCCGTCTGGCGGAGAGGGCCGGCCTGGTCCTGGCCGGAGATACCCCGGCGGGGCGGCTGCGCTCTCTGCAATCGGCCATGGCCCGGGGCGACGAGCGGGCCGGAGCGGTCTATGAAACGCTGGGGGTCTGGCTGGGTCACGCCCTGGCCTGGTACGAGCATTTCTACCGGTGCCGCCGCGTGCTGCTGCTGGGCCGGGTCATGAGCGGCCCCGGCGGGGACCGGGCGCTGGACGCCTGCCGCCGGACGCTGGCGGCGGACTACCCGGAGCTGGAGCTGGCCCTCCACCTGCCCGCCGAGGCGGAGCGGCGGCTGGGCCAGGCGATCGCCGCGGCGGCCCTGCCGGTCATTGAATAGAAAAACGGCGCCGGGATTTCCCGGCGCCGTTTTTTCATGCGAATGAATGGTCAGATCGTATATTTTTCCCGGTACTCCTCATAGTGCTCGGTAAAGGAGGCGTCCCGCAGCTTCTTGACGCTGTTGAGGTATTCATGGGTGTCGAAGCTGTCGGACTTGAGCTCAATGAGGGCGACGGCGATGTTGGAGCAGTGGTCGGCCACCCGCTCATAGTTGGTGATCAGGTCGTTGAACACGAATCCGTGGCTGAGGGTACATTCCCCGCGCTTGAGCCGCTGGACGTGATGGAGCTTCATCTCATCGCACAGACCGTCGATCACCTCCTCCAGGGGCTCCACCCGGGCAGCCGCATCCAGGTCGCCGCTGATGAAGGAGGACACGGCCAGATGGAGGATCTCCTTCACGGCGGCCTCCAGGAGATCCAGCTCCCGGGCGGCGTCGCCGGAGAAGTCTATCGACTTTTCGTGGATCTCCCGGGCCGCCTCGGCAATGTTCAGGGCGTGGTCGGAGATGCGCTCAAAGTCGGAGATGGTGTGGAGGTATTTGCTCACATCCTCGCTCTGTCCGGTGGTGATGGACTTGGAGGTGATCTTCATGAGATAGGTGCCCAGCTTGTCCTCGTATCGGTCGATAAGAGACTCCAGCTCCTCCACCTGGTGGAAGCCCTTGTCGGAAAAGGCGGTGCGGAGGGCCACGGCATCCAGCAAGTTTTGCTCGGCGCGGCCGGCCATAGAGTTGGTGACCAGACGGCTCTGCTCCACGGCCATGGCCGGGTGCTGCAGGAAGCGCTCCTCCAGACGGTCCATGTCCTCCTGCCCGGAGAGATCGCCGCCGCGGTTATGGACGATGCCGGAGGCGATCTTTTCCACCAGGGGGATCAGCGGCGCCAGAACCAGCACCGTGCCCAGGCGGAACAGGGTGTTCACCAACGCGATGGAGGCGGCGGTCATCACCTTACCCATCAGGGGGAAGTGGAAGATGGCGTTGCCCCCGTAGAAAAGGATGGACCAGATGATCACGCCCAGCGTGTCGATGACCAGATAGGCCCAGGCGGTGCGCTTGCCGGCCGTGCTGGCGCCCAGAGAGCTGAGCAGGACCGGCAGCGCCGCGCCGATGCCCACGCCCATGATGATGGGCAGCGTCACGTCAAAGGTGATGGCGCCGGTGACCGCCAGCGCCTGCAGGATACCGACGGCGGCGGAGGCGCTTTGGAGGACGCTGGTGAACAAGATTCCCACCAGGATGCCCAACAGGGGATGGGAGAAGGCCACCAGGGCCTTGATAAAGGCGGGGCTCTCCTTCAGCGCCGACACGGCGCCGCTCATGGCGCTCATGCCGAACATCAGCACGGCGAAGCCCAGCATGATGTCGCCCAGGTGAACGGTGGACTGCTTCTTGCCCGTCATCCGCAGAATGATGCCGGCGATGGCGATGACGCCGGTCAGTGTGGCGGTGGACAGCAGGTCCACCCAGCCTCCGCCTCCGCCGAGGCTGCTCAACGCCACGATCCAGCCGGTGACGCTGGTGCCCAGGATGGCGCCCAGCACAATGCCGATGGCCTGACGGACCTTCATCATGCCGGAGTTGACGAAGCCCACCACCATCACCGAGGTGGCGGAGGACGACTGGATCACGGCGGTGACGCCGGTGCCCAGCAGGATACCCTTCAGGGGCGTGCTGCTCAGTCGGTAGAGCACCAGCTCCAGCTTGTTGCCGGCGACCTTCTTCAGGTTTTCACCCATGAAGGCCATGCCGAACAGAAACAATGCCACGCCGCCCAGCAGAGCGATATAGTCACTGACAGACATTGCGATTCCCTCCCAATATACTATCCCTATTATAACCCATCGGCGGCGCCGTGTCGAGGAGCGTTTGGCGCGGCGGGCGGCGTAAAAGTGACAGAAGTTTTCCGGGCGCAGGGCGGCGGAGGTTGGCGATCCCGCCGATTTTCACGGAGGGGAAGAAATCGCCCTTGCAATGGATACAGATGGCAGATATAATTAATTATTATCGCTTTGATCGTTGAGATAGCGGAGAGAACTATGCTGAAAAAATATTTGATCGTGTTTCTTGTCTCCATGGTGCCGCTGATCGAGCTCCGCGGCGCCATCCCCTACGGCGTGCTGTACGGCCTGCCCCTGTGGCAGACCTTCCTGATCGCCATCGTGGGCAATATGCTGCCGGTGCCGGTCATCTATCTCTTCGCCCGGAAGGTGCTGGAGTGGGGCCGGGACAAGCCGGTCATCGGAAAGCTCTTCACCTTCTGCCTGGAGAAGGGCGAGCACGCCGGGGAGAGACTCCAGGCCCGGAGCAGCCACGGGCTGGTGCTGGCGCTGCTGCTGTTCGTGGGCATCCCCCTGCCGGGCACCGGCGCCTGGACCGGGACCCTGGCCGCCAGCATCCTGCACCTGGGGCTGAAGAAGACCTCCGTGGCCTGCATGGGCGGCGTGGTGCTGGCGGGGTGCATTATGGGCCTCCTCAGCGTGCTGGGCGTCACCGCCTTCGGGACGCTTGGTTAAAACGGCGCAGCCGTTTTTAACCAATGGGCTTGCAGCCCACTGCGCCCACTCGCCTCTATGAGAGGCTCGCACACTTCGTGGTCTGAGAAGTGTATTTTGCCACGTACACGCCGCGGCAAAATACGATCTCACCACTTCGCGCCGTGCGCGGCGCGGGTGTTTTGTGATAAAAAAGAGCGCTTCGGCAAGTGCCGAAGCGCTCTTTTTTGTGCTACTTTTCGTATTCCGGGTCCTTGCCCTGGTAGATGTTCTGCATCTCCCGGTCCACCTCGAAGATGGCGTCGGAGCAGAGGCGGAGGCGGGCGGTCTCGGTTTCGCTGAAATCCCGGTCGGACTTGTAGCGCAGCTCGTGCTCGAGACTGGCCCACATGTCCATGGCGATGGTCCGCAGCTGGATCTCCACCGGCAGCTGCAGCGTGCCCTCGGAGATGACGATGGGCACGTTCACCACCAGGTGGAGACTCCGGTAGCCGGACTCCTTGGGCTCCTGGATGTAGTCAACCTCCCGGATGACCTTGAAGGATTCGTTGCGGGTCAGGAGACTGCGGAGATAGTAGATATCGTCCAGATAGTTGCAGATGACGCGGATGCCGGCCACGTCCTGGATGTGGGCGTAGATGTTGTCGATGGTGACGGCGTGACCCTGGCGCTTCAGCTTGTCGGTAATGCTGTCCAGGGTCTTGATGCGGTACTCGATGTGGTGAATGGGGGAGTGGTCGTACAGACTGGCGAACTCCTCGTCCAGGATCTCCATCTGGGTGACGGCCACCTTCAGGGCGCTGCGGTAGAGGTGGTTCACCCGGACCATGCCCTGGACCAGCTCGGCCTGCTCCGGCGTGGCGCTCTGGGGAACGGAGATCTCCTTGAGCCGGATACTGCCGCTCTTCTCGATCATCATACAATAAGACCTGCCTTACGATAAGATGGAGTGAACGCTGACCTTACTGATTTTTATTATAGCATGGTTTCCCCGGGGAAATATGAACAGGAGGAAAACTTTTCTTGAACGCCTCACTCCGCCGGCAGCCAGCGCCGCCGGAACAGGCGGATCAGGAACAGGGTGCCCCGGAAGGTCAGCTCGATGGCCATGGCCACCCAGGCGCCCACCAGGCCGTACCGGGGCGCCAGGAGGGCCGTCAGCGGGATGCGGACGCCCCACATGCTGGCAAAGTCGAAGATGCCGGAGAGCAGGGTTTTGCCGGCGCCCTGGAAGACGCCGGTGGACACAATGGCGGCGGCGAACATGGGCTCGATGAGGGCCACGATCCGCAGCACACGGGTGGCCAGGACCACCACGTCGGGATCAGGGGTCATGATTCCGATGATGGCCGGGGCGGCGGCGTACATGGCCGCGGCGGCCAGACCCTGGACGACCATGCCCAGCACCACGGACAGCCAGGCCAGACGGTAGGCCATGTCCCGGCGGCGGGCGCCGATGCTCTGCCCCACCAGGGTGGAGGCGGCGTCCCGGACGCCGAAGCCGGGCATATAGCACAGGGCCTCGGCGGTGACGGCGAAGGAGTTGGCGGCGATGGACACGTTGCCCAGGGGGGCGATGATGCCCATGACGGTGATCTGGGCGGAGTTGATGAGAGCCCGCTCCATGGCAACGGGCCACGCGATGCCGAAGCCCCGGCGCAGCTGCTCGGGGATGAAGCGCAGCTTCTCTCCCCGCCGCAGGTGCAGGGCCGGGGAACGGAGCAGCAGCGCGTAGAAGAGCAGAGCCCCGCCCACCACGTGGGCCAGCATGGTGCCCAGGGCGGCGCCAGTCACGCCCAGACCGGCGCCCGGCACGGTGATGCCCCAGACGGTGCGGGTGGGGAAGATCAGCAGGGCGTTGAACACCACGTCCAAAAAGCACATCAGCACCATGATGGCGCTGGGCACGCGCATGTTGCCGCTGGCCTGGAGCATCCGGGCGCCGAAGTTGGCGGCCATGGTGAAGGGCAGCGACACGACGATGATGAAGAAATACGCGCTGGCGCGGCTGTGGATGGCGGGGTCGGCCCGGAGCCAGACGGGGACCGATGGGGCGACGAGGCCGCCGATGACGGCCAGCAGCGCGGAGATCAGGAAGCAGATCACCAGCCCCTGCTTCATCAGGTTGCGGGCGTCGGCCTCGTCCCGGGCGCCGATCCGCTGGGCCACCTGAACGGTAAAGGCCATGGTGGAGGCGATGGTGAGGCCGTTGAAGAGCCACGTGGCGGAGGTGACCAGACCGATGGAGGCGGAGGCGTCGGCGCCCAGGCGCCCCACCATGGAGGCGTCGATGTACTGCATGATCATGGAGGACAGCTGGGCCAGGATCGACGGAATGCTCAGCCGCAGGGTCAGCACGATCTGCTGCTGCCAGCTCAGCGGTTCGCCAGAGCGGAGCCGCGCCAGATGGTCCTGTTTCATGTATCCGCCGCCTTTCCGGCAGGAGAGGGAAAGCTCTTGACCCCTCCGCCAAAATACATTATAGTATTGGCGAAGGATCGCGTCAAGAATCGACAGACGCAAATACCATGATTTTACAGGAGGCCGAGTGAAGTATGAAAAAGACCGTTTTGCGGCAGTACGCCAGGCTGATCGCCCGCATGGGCGTGAACGTCCAGCCGGGTCAGGAGGTGTTCATCCGGGCGGGTCTGGATCAGCCGGAGTTCGTGAAGCTGCTGGTGGAGGAATGCTATAAGTGCAAGGCCGGGAAGGTAGTGGTGGACTGGAGCTACCAGCCCCTGGAGAAGCTGCACTATCGCTATCGCACCCAGCGCAGCCTCAACAAAATGGACGAGTATGAGGAGGCCCGCTGGAAGCACTACGCCGACGTGCTGCCCTGCCGCATCTTCCTGGAGTCCGACGACCCCGACGGCCTCAACGGCGTCAACCAGACCAAGATGACCAAGGCCATGCAGGCCCGCTACCCCATCATCAAGGGCTACCGGGACCAGATGGAGAACAAGTACCAGTGGTGCATCGCCGCCGTGCCCGGCGTGGCCTGGGCCAAGAAGCTGTTCCCCGGCGTCCGGGCCAGCCAGGCGGTGGAGAAGCTGTGGCAGGCCATTCTGGACACCTGCCGGGTGTGGGACGACCCGGTGGCCCAGTGGGAGAAGCACAACAAGTCCCTCCGGGACCACTGCGCCTATCTGAACTCCCTGCACATTGAGAAGCTCCACTACACCTCCGCCAACGGCACCGAGCTCACGGTGGGCATGATCCCCCAGGCCCGGTTCTGCGGCGGCAGCGAGGAGTCTCTCCAGAACATCGTCTTCAATCCCAACATGCCCACCGAGGAGTGCTTCATCTCCCCCATGAAGGGCCAGGCCGAGGGCATCGTCTATGCCACCAAGCCCCTGTGCTATCAGGGCCAGCTGATCGAGGACTTCTGGATCCGCTTCCATGAGGGTAAGGCCGTGGAGTGGCACGCCGGGCGCAACGAGGACCTGCTGACCAAGATCATCACCATGGACGAGGGCAGCGCCTACCTGGGCGAGTGCGCGCTGGTGCCCTACGACTCCCCCATCAACAACACGGGGCTGCTGTTCTACAACACCCTGTTCGATGAGAACGCCGTGTGCCACCTGGCCCTGGGCAAGGGCTTTGCCGACACCATCGAGGATTTCCAGCACAAGACGCTGGACGAGGTCCGGGCCCTGGGCGTCAACGAGTCCATGGTCCACGAGGACTTCATGATCGGCTCGGCGGACATGAGCATCGACGCCGTCTGCGCCGGCGGCAAGGTGGTTCCCATCTTCCGGAACGGCAACTGGGCGTTTTAATTCGTCTGCATGCGGCACCGCCGCATACAGACGAGCAGGCTTGCGGCCCGCTGCGACGCCTTGCCGGGCATGACTGCCCGTCTTCGACACTTGCGGGCCGAGAAGTATTTTTGCCACGTGCGCGCCGCGGCAAAAAATGATTCAAAATCTTCGCGTCTGCGGACGCGAACTCTGCGAGGCGTTTCCAAAAACCTGACGATTGAATGAGACAAGGAGGGAGCGACTATGCTGACACTTTGGAAAAACTGCGACGTTTACGCCCCGGCCCACGTGGGCCTGCGGGACATCCTGGTGGAGGGCGACAAGATCGCCGCCATCGGGGAGGACCTGGGCATCTGGCTCAGCGCACCGGAGATCACCGTCCGGGATATGGAGGGGGCTATCGTCTGCCCCGGCCTCATCGATCAGCACGTCCACGTCACCGGCGGCGGCGGAGAGCAGGGACCTGCCTCCCGGACGCCGGAGCTGCAGCTGACGGATTTCACCCTCAACGGCGTCACCTCCGTGGTGGGCCTGTTGGGCACCGACGGCGTCTCCCGCAGCCTGGAAAACCTGCTGTTCAAGGTCCGGGCGCTGGAGGAGGAGGGCCTGTCCACCTGGATGATGACCGGCAACTACCGAGTCCCCACCAAGACCCTCACCGGCGACGTTCAGCGGGACATCTGCCTCATCGACAAGATCATCGGCGTCAAGGTGGCCATCGCCGACCACCGCAGCTCCGCCGTGACGGGCCAGGAACTGGCCCGCCTGGCCACGGAGGCCCGTCTGGGCGGCATGCTCTCCGGCAAGCCGGGGCTGGTGGTGCTCCACATGGGCACCTCCGAGGACCGGATGGCCGCCATCTTCTGGGCGCTGAAGCACTCCGACGTGCCCGCCAAGCACTTCCTGCCCACCCACTGCTGCCGCTCCCCGGAGCTGATCGCCGAGGGCGTGGAGCTGACGAAGCTGGGCGGCACCATCGACTTCACCGCAGAGCTTCCTGACAACGTGCCCGGCACGGCGGCGGCATTGTGCAGCGCGCTGCGGATGGGCGCCGACCCGGCCTATGTGACCATGAGCAGCGACGGCGGCGGCAGCCAGCCGGCCTTCAACGAGGCGGGCGAGTGCATCGGCCTGTGCTCCGCCACCAGCGTGACGCTGCTGCAGGAGCTGCGGCGGATGATCTGGCGGGAGGGCCTGGACCTGCAGACGGCCCTGCGGTTCTTCACCGAGAACCCCGCCCGACTCATCGGCCAGGCCGGTAAGAAGGGCACCGTGGCCGTGGGCGCAGACGCCGACCTGCTGGTGCTCAGTGAGAAGTACGAGGTGCGCCACGTGATGGCCCGGGGCCGGGAGGCCGTCCGGGACGGCGCGGCTGTCATGAAGGGGTATTTTGAGACCTGAGAGACACCGGGAGAGGAACGGGATGAGCGTACATGCGTAAGGGAAAAGCCGGAGGGAAGGCGTTTCTGGCCTTTCTGATCTTCATCCAGGGCTCCATCTGGGGTCTTTCCTTCCTGGGCACCAATATCGCCGTGTCCCGCCTGGCTCCCATCCAGGTGGTGACCCTGCGGTGGACGTCCGCGGCGGCGGTGTTCGCCGTGCTGGCTCTGCTGGGGAAGGTGCGCCTGCCCCGGGACTGGAGGGGCTGGAAGGCGCTGCTGCCGGTGGGCCTCATGCAGCCCTGCCTCTACGCCCTCTTTGAGGCGGAGGGCATCCGCCAGACCACCACCTCCGAGAGCGCCGTCATCATCGGGGCCATCCCCGTGATGACGCTGGTGCTGGGCGGCGTGCTCCGGCGGAAGAAGAGCGGCTGGCTCACCGTGGCGGGCATCCTCCTGCCGTTTCTGGGCATCGCCTGCTGCACGGTCCTGTCCCCCCGGTTCACCGTGGGCGGCCGGCTGGTGGGCTACCTGGAGCTGTTCGTGGCGGTGCTGGCCGGCGCGGCCTTCATGAACTTGAGCAGCCGGATCGGACAGCAGTACGGCAGCGCGGAGATCACGGCGGCCATGTCCTTCCTCGGCTGCATCTTCTTCAATGTCCTCAACCTGGCCATGGGCTACGGTCTGGACACCTACCGGATGGGCGTGGAGTACCCGGACGCGGGGCTTGCGTGCCTGTTTCTGGGCGTCCTGTGCTCCAGCCTCTGCTACCTGCTGATGAACTACATCCTGAGTCGCATCCGCAACGCGGCCATCGCCTCCAATCTCAGCAACTGCTGGACCACCGTGGTGGGCGTCCTGTCGGGCATCCTCATCACGGGGGACCCCTGGGGCTGGTACACCGGGTTGGGCCTCGTCCTGGTGGCGGTTGGCATGGCCATGTGCGCCAAAGAGGCGTAAAAAGATGCATAAAAAGGAGACCGTCGTATGACGGTCTCCTTTTTATGCGCTGGGCTCCTCCGCCGCCGGCTGGGCCGGGAACTGGCGGCCGGTGTGGTCGATGGTGTAGTCCCCGGTGTAGATGAGCTGCGAGATGGGGACGACCTGGTAGCCGTCGCTGATGAGGGCGCTGAGAATCCGGGGCAGGGCCTCCGGCGTGTGGAGGGCGGCGTTGTGGAACAGGACGATGCTGCCTGGTCCCACCTGGTCCGTCACCCGGCGGCAGATGGTGTCGGCATCATAGTCCTTCCAGTCCAGGCTGTCCACGTCCCACTGGATGGGCTCCATGCCCAGGGAGCGGACGGCGGAGATCACGTGGTCGTCGTACTCGCCGTAGGGGCAGCGGACCAGGGTGGGCGTGGTGCCGGTGACGGCGGCGATCTTCTCGTTGGCGGCGTTGAGGTCCGCCACGATCTGGGCGGCGGAGAGGGCGTTGTAGTGGTCGTGGTGGAGGGAGTGGCTCATGACCTCGTGACCGGCGTCGGCCAGGGCCTTGGCGGACTCCGGGTACTTATCCACCCAGTCGCCCACCACGAAGAAGGTGGCCTTCACGTGGTACTGGCCCAGGATGTCGATGAGGGTCTGGGTGTCCTCGTTGCCCCAGGCGGCGTCGAAGGAGACGGAACAGATCTTCTCCTCCCGCTCCACCGAGTAGATGGGCAGCTGCCGCGATGCGGCCACGGCGCTGACCGCCGTGGGCCGGCTGACGGCCCAGAAAATGCCGCCTGCCAGCACGAGAGCCGCCAAAACCAGGAGGTATTGCCGGCGCAGCAGCAGGATCTTTACCGAACGATGGCTCATAGACATTCCGCCCCTTCCCGTTATTGGGCCGAAGGGGCTCTCCGGCGTCCTTCGGCGTCCTCATTCTATGCGCCGCCGGGAGGGGATATGAAAAAACACCGCACGGCTGTGCGGTGTTTTTGCGCATATGGGCTGAAGGAGTCAGTTCTCCTGACCGGCAGGGCTGTTGACGCTGCCGCCGCGCTTGGCCCGGGAACGGGGAGAGGCGGCACAGCGCTCATACTCCACCTGCATCACGGAGGAGATAGTATGGCGGCCGTAGTTGTCCAGCAGGGCGTACTGCTCCAGCAGGCGCAGCGCGTCCTCTGTCAGATAGTAGGAGGAGTCCTCTGTCGTGGGCTTGATTCCCAGTGTCTTGCAGATGTGAATGACCGTGTCATAGGAGGAGCCGCCGATCCCATTGTGCAGAGCACTGTTAATGGTGGACAGAGGGATGTTCACCGCAAAGGCAAACTGGCGTACGCTCTTGTACTGCCGGGTGATCTCGGAGCGGACGAGTTCGGTAAGATTATCCATAGCTTTACCCTCTTTACAAAATTTGGAAATTTGTGAACATTTTTTAGCAAAGGAATATTATCATATTGTGTCCCGTTTTACAAGAGTAAAAATTGAAATATTTGGAATAACTTTATAATAATAGCGAATTAGATCGAAGAAGAGGGGATCGGAGGGGTGGTTGTTGTGAAAAATGCCTTTTCTTTTACCCCTGCCTGTGGTAAAATAATGAAATAGAGGGGAGGCGGATCATGAAACGTGATAAGGAGCGCGGCCGGGGCGGCGGTGTGATGAGCGTGGCGTCCCAGGTGTTTCTGCGCTTTTATGACCACGATGTGGCGCGGGACAGCGCGGCGCTTTCCTATTATCTGCTGTTCGCGGTTTTCCCGCTTTTGATTTTCGTCAGCGTGCTCCTGGGTGCGCTGCAGCTGAATGTGGAGAGCATCACGTCGTTCCTGGGCAGCTTCGCCCCACCGGCCGTGGTGAGCATCGTCAAGGCCTACCTGGAGTATATCTCCGGCAATTCCAATAAGCAGCTGCTGTGGTTCAGTCTGGTATTTTCCGTCTGGTTTCCCATGCGGGCCACCAGCTGCCTGATGCACTCGGTGCGGAAGGCCTTCAACTATGGCCGCCCGGGCAGCATGTGGGGCGGGATCCTGCGGACGTTTATTTTCGCCATATTGTTGATCGTGACCATCGCGCTGATGTCGGTTCTGATCGTGGTGGGCCGCCGTGTGCTGGAGTTCATCTCCACCCTGGTGACCATCCCGGAGAGCTTCATCAGCCTGTGGAGCTATCTGCGATTTATCGCGATGGGCCTGCTGATGGCGGTGCTGCTGTGGGCCCTGTATATGCTGGCCCTGGGCGAGAGGATTCCGGCCCGGCAGGTGCTGCCGGGCGTGCTGGTGTCCTTGGTGGCATGGCTGGCCGTCAGCATGGCGTTTTCCTACTATGTGGAGCATTTTGCCCACTACGCGGAGCTGTACGGCTCCATCGCCACCATCGTGGTGGCGCTGCTGTGGCTGTACTGGAGCGGCGTGGTGCTGGTGATGGGCGCCGAGCTCAACGGCGCCCTGATCGCCGAGCGGACCAGGAGGAAGCGGCCGGTCCAGCCGGAGGAAGAGGAAGGTACCTGACGTGAAGATTATTATCGTTGGAAACGGCAAGGTGGGTTACGCCATCGCCGCGGAAATGGCCAAGGAGGACCACGACATCATCATGGTGGACTCCGCCACCGCCGCGCTGCGCAAGGCCGACAGCACCCTGGACATCATGTGCGTGGAGGGCAACGGTGCCAGCATCAGCGTCCTCATCGAGGCGGGAGTGCGCAGCGCCGACCTGGTCATCGCCGTGACGGACAAGGACGAGACCAATCTGGTCTGCTGCCTGATCGCCAAGAAGCTGGGCGCCCGCCATACCATCGCCCGGGTCCGGAACCCGGAATACCGGCGGGACGCCGACACGCTGAAGCAGGAGATCGGCCTGGACATGCTCATCAACCCGGATCTGAGCGCCGCCCAGGAGATCGCCCGCATCCTCAGCTTCCCCACGGTGTCCTCCGTGGAGCCCTTTGCCAGAGGGCGTATCGACATGATCAGCCTGCAGGTGACGGAGAAGGACACCTTTGTGGGCAGCAAGCTCAGCACCCTGTGGGTGCCGCGCCTGTCCAACGTGCTGGTCTGCGCCGTAGAGCACGACGGCGATGTGATCATCCCCGACGGCAGCTTTGCGCCGGCGGCAGGTGACAAGCTCTATATGATCGGCGCCAAGCCGGATCTGCAGAAGGTGCTCAAGAGCATCGGCCGGTCCTTCCAACGGATCAAGACGGTTTCCGTCCTGGGCGGCAGCCGCACGGCGGTGTATCTGGCCTGGGAGCTGGCCCGGAGCAACACCAAGGTCCGTCTGGTGGAGATCAGCCGGGAGAAGTGCGTCCGCCTGGCGGCCCAGCTGCCCCACGCCATGATCATCGAGGGCGACGGCACCAGCGGCGACCTGATCCGCAGCGAGAACATCTTCGAGACGGACGCCTTTGTCTCTCTGACGGACCGGGACGAGGAGAACCTGCTGATGGCCATCAGCGCCCAGCGCTCCGGCGTGGGCAAGGTGATCGCCAAGATGAACCGCCCCAACTACATCGAGCTGGTCCGGGAGACGGGCATCGACAGCATCATCTCCCCCAAGGACATCACCGCCGGACAGATCACCCGGTATGTCCGGGCCCTGGCCAACAGCGAGGGCAGCGCCGTGGAGAGCCTGTACCGCATGCTGGACGGCGCCGTGGAGGCGCTGGAATTTACCGCCACCGCCGCCAGCCGGCCGGTGCTGGACACCCCGCTGAAGGATCTGAAAACGAAGCGGGGCACGCTGGTGGCGGCTATCGCCCGGGACCAGGGTATCATCATCCCCGGCGGCATGACCGAGATCAAGGAGGGCGACCGGGTGGTGATCGTCAGCAAGTCCATCGGGCTGAAGGACCTGGTGGATATCCTGGCCTGACAACGGAACAGCGGAAGACCCGCCGCGTGAAGCCGCGGCGGGCCTTTTTATCGGGCCAGCTCCGGCAGGCGGGGACCCCGGCGGGGATCGTAGGGGATGGGGAACACCACGACGCCCTCCACCGGCGGGGCGACGGCGTACATCTGGTAGAACAGACACAGGTGCTGCTCGGTTAAGTAGAAGTGGTCGGCGCTGAAAGCGGTGCGGAGCCGGCGGCGCCAGTCGGACCGGTAGAGGGCCAGCCCCTGCTCCTGCCGCTGACGGATCTGCTCCGCCGCCGCCTGCAGCAGGCGATGCCTCCACAGCGCTCCGGCGGGAAAAAGCTCCGACAGAGCCACCGGCATACCTCCAGTCAGGTCCCAGGTGTCCGCGCGCCGCAGGACCAGGGGCCGTCCGCCGCAGCGCTCCACCGTGTCGGTGTAGAGGCTCAGCAGATCCGGGCGCTCCAGCGTCACCACGGTGTCCAGGGAGATGGTCCACTCCGGCAGCGGAGCGCCGGTCTGCCGGGCCAGATCCAGGGCGGCCCGGGCCCGGGGCAGCACCTCATTTTGACAATAGGAGAAGAAGGCCCTGCGGCAGGCGGCATAGTAGCGGTCAAAGCGGCGGCTGTCAGTTCCGTCCCAGCGGGGGAGGCGGACCTCTGCGGTCACGAGCGGCAGATCGTCCGGCGGAAAACGCCGGGTCTCGGCGGTAAAATCCAGCTGTCCCTGCAAGAAAAATCACCTCTTTGCCTATGGAAATCCATATCAATCTATGCAGATTGGCGCAGATAAGTGAAAAAAATGAGAATAAGTGTTTACTTTCACCTGCTAAAATGCTACTATAATAACAGTAACATCAGCCAAACAGACAAACCATGAGGAGGGGAATGGGATGAGAGCGGCCAAGTCGAAGATCGCCCGGAAGGAGAAGAGCGACTTGCTCTATCGGGCCATTTTGAAGCTGGAGACGGAGGAGGAGTGCTACAACTTCTTCCAGGATCTGTGCACCATTTCGGAGCTGCGCTCTATGGAGCAGCGCTTTGAGGTGGCCATGCTGCTGAACGACGGCATGATCTACAACGACATTCTGGAGCGGACCGGCGCCTCCAGCGCCACCATCAGCCGTGTGAACCGCAGTCTGCTGGGCGGCTGCGGCGGCTACGAGAGCATCCTCGAGAAGATGAAGGAGCCGGAGAAGGAATGAGCTGCTACGATCAGCTGGCTGCCTGCTACGACGCGCTGACCGGTGACGTGGCCTATGAGAAGACGGCGGACTACCTGGAAAAGCTGTTCCGCCGGGCCGCCGTGCCGGTGCGCACGGTGCTGGATCTGGCCTGCGGCACCGGTACCATGACCTGGCTCCTAACGGAGCGGGGCTATGAGATGATCGGCGTGGACGGCAGCGAGGAGATGCTGGCCGTAGCCATGGAGAAATATGGGGCGGTGGGGGGCGTGCCCCCCATCTTTTTGCACCAGTCCATGCCCAAGCTGGATCTCTACGGTACGGTGGATGCCGCCATCTGCTGCCTGGACAGTCTGAACTATCTGACGTCCCCGGCCGACGTGCGGCGGACGCTGGAGCGTCTGCGGCTGTTCATCGCCCCCGGCGGACTGCTGATTTTCGACGTGAACACGCCGGAAAAGTTTCGAGCCCTGGACGGACAGGTGTTCCTGGACGAGACAGAGGACGTCTACTGCGTCTGGCGGGCGGAGTACAGCCGCCGCCTGTGCACCTATTACATGGACCTGTTCCGCCGCCGGCGGGACGACACCTGGGAGCGGAGTCTGGAGATCCACCGGGAGCGGTGCCACACGGAGGAGGAGCTGACCGCCTGGCTGCGCCAGGCCGGCTTCGGCAAGATCAAAGTCTACGGCGACAGGACGCTGCGCCGGCCCGCCGCCGGGGAGCAGAGGATCTATTTCTCCTGCGTGCGGCTGTGAAAGGATAACGGTATGTATAAAGGATTCTATTATGAACTGGCCCTGTCGGCCATCGCCATGGTCCACTGCGTCTATATCTTCCTCCAGTGGCGGAAGAATGAGAAGCGCAAGCCCTGGAAGGGGATGGATATCGCCTTCGTCGCGGCCCTGCTGGCGGTATACCTGCTGGCGGTGATCGCCGGCTTCGTGGCCGTGGCCCGGGGGGACGACCCCACCGCCGCCAAGGGCTTCGGCGCGCTGTCCATCCTGATGGTGGTGTGGCTTGACTTCAAGCTGTCCCGCGCCTGCGGAAAATAATCGGTAAGGAGCATTTCGACCCATGAGCGATCGCATCGTCAGAGCCATTTCCACCGACGGACTGGTCCAGGCTGCCGCCATCTGCAGCCGGGACCTGGTGGAGCGCGCCCGGAAGATCCACCACACCACCCCCACCGCCACCGCGGCCCTGGGCCGGGTCCTGTCCGGCGCCAGCCTGATGGGCAACGCCCTGAAGGGCCGGGGCGCCAGCCTGACCCTCCAGTTCAAGGGCGGCGGACCTCTGGGTACGGTGCTGGCCGTGTCAGATGCCGAGGGCAACGTCCGGGGCTACGTGGGCGATCCGGGGGCGGAGGTGCCTCTGCGCCAGGACGGCAAGCTGGACGTGGGCGCCGCCGTGGGCCATGAGGGCACGCTGACGGTGATCAAGGACCTGAACATGCGGGAGCCCTACGTGGGCACCGTGGACCTGCTGGGCGGTGAGATCGCCGAGGATATCGCCGGCTACTTCGTGGAGTCGGAGCAGATCCCCACGGCCTGCGCTCTGGGTGTGCTGATCGACCGGGACCGCAGCGTCCGCAGCGCCGGCGGCTATCTCATCCAGTTGATGCCCGGCGCCGGCGAGGACACCATCGCCCGGGTGGAGGGCGGCATCATGGCGGCGGGGGCCGTGTCGGCCCTGCTGGAGCGGGATCCGGACCCGGAGCACCTGCTGCGCGCGGTGATGTCGGACTTCGAGCTGAAGCTCCTGAAGAGCGATCCGGTGGAGTACCGGTGCTACTGCTCCCGGGAGCGGGTGGAGCGGGCGCTGATCTCCCTGGGCGCGGACGAGCTGGAGGCGATCCTCCGGGAACAGGGCGGCTGCCAGATGACCTGCCAGTTCTGCGACGCCGTGTATGAATTCTCCGCTCAGGAGCTGCAAACGCTCATCGAGGGCCTGTCCCCAGGGGATAGAAATTGAAAAAACTCAAAAATTTTTGTTGACACGGCGATCCCCGTTTAGTATAATAACCCTTGCCGTTCTTGAAACGGCGGGGACGGGAGCATAGCTCAGCTGGTTAGAGCACCTGCCTTACAAGCAGGGGGTCACTGGTTCGAGTCCAGTTGTTCCCACCAACGCGATGGCCAAGTAGTTCAGTTGGTTAGAACGCCAGCCTGTCACGCTGGAGGTCGAGGGTTCGAGCCCCTTCTTGGTCGCCATTTGCCTCGGTAGCTCAGTTGGTAGAGCAGCGGACTGAAAATCCGCGTGTCGCCAGTTCGACTCTGGCCTGAGGCACCATTTGCGGGCGTAGCTCATCTGGTAGAGCGCGACCTTGCCAAGGTCGAGGTAGCGAGTTCGAGCCTCGTCGCCCGCTCCAAAAAGAAACACCACCCTGTGGGAGGCACTTCGTAAGGAAGTTGCCTCCCACGGTGCTTTTGTAATCAGCCAGAATGATTGAATTGCAGGAATCAATCTTAATTGGAGGATTACATCATGGAAAAGTACATTTACGACGAGAAGAACGGTCTTTGGTACGAGCTGCAGGGCGATTATTATATTCCCTGTTTGAAGCTGCCCGATGAAGAACAAAGGCCCATCGGTATTTGGGGTCAGCGGCACCTGCGATACCTCCGGCAGCACCGCAAGGTGCTCTACACGGAACTGCGGATCACTGCCAAGCTGAACGCTTATCTGGCCGATCTGAACGAGCAGGCGGAAAACATGTTTCTTGAGCTGGTAAAGCAACTGGCCGCCCGGGAAGATATTACCGAACAGCTCAAGGCGCAGGATCAAATGGCATGGGTGCAGAAGATGAACAGCGTAAGAGCCAGAGCAACGGAAATCGTAAACAGCGAACTGATATATGCCTGAGGCACAGAGCGGTGAGGGAGCGACCCTCACCGCTCTATTTTTTCACAGAGGGATCCTATTCCACACATTCTGTCATTATTGAGGGGGACAGACGAGTGTGGCTCGTGTATAATAAGAAATGATCATAAATAACACGCACTCAAACTCATGAACCGTTCAATGCTGCAATCATCCCGGCATCGAATGGAATCTCCAGGTATTTCTTCTCATTTCCTATTGTTTTTGATGGGGACAGGATTCGGATTCTTCGGTATAATAAATCCGGTATCATCAAAGGAAACTCATAAAACCGAGGAAGGGAGGGACGACAGATGATCATTACCAAAGCCGCAAAAAGAAATATCATCCTGTTTATTGCCGCCTTTCTTCTGTGCGGCATCTTTCGCAACGTTTTATATGCCAAGGATTTTGCCTTCAGCTTTTCTTCGTTTTTTTGTGCGCTGCTGACGCTTCTGTGGGCGCTGAGCATACAGCGGCGCGTTATTGATCGCCGCCTGCGGACCCTGCTGATTTGGATCGCAACATTTTTAATGCTGCACTTCGTCCTGCAGATCGCCCGCTATGATATCTTATGGGCATACAAAAGCGTGCAGCGTTACATCTGGTATGCCTATTATATTCCCCTGACGGCGCAGCCGCTTCTGCTTTTCTTCCTCGCCGTCTCTATCTACCGCCCGGAGGACCGACCCCTGCCGCGCCGGTATTATCCGCTGATCGCCGTTGGCGCGCTTCTGGTGCTGGGCGTTTTGACCAACGACCTCCACTTCTGGTTCAAGTCCTTTCCCAGCGGCATCATGGACGACAATGGCCAGGAAAAGAATGGCTGGCTGTATTATGCCGTCAACGTCTTTTCATACGGCTTGTACGCGCTGGCCTTCTTCATCATCATCAGGAAGAATCACCGGTACGTAAGCAAACAATACCGCTGGCTTCCTTTCGTGCCGTTTTTGATCGGAATTCTTTACTTTGCCCTCTTCCCACTTGACATTGGTCACCACTTTTTCCGCACGAGGATATGGCAGATGGGGGAAATGACCGGCTTCTGCATCATTTCGGCGCTGGAGGCCTGCATCCAGACGGGTATGATCCCCGCCAACATGGGCTATGAGACGATCTTCTCCGCCTCCCGCTTTCCGGCGGTCATTATGGATTACCAGGGGATACGGGTCTATCAGACGGCGGCATTGCAAGATACATCCCTGCCCGGCGAGGACGTGGAGCTGGTCCGGCACCCCATTTCAGGCGGCAGCATCGAATATGCGGTGGATATGAAACGCATCCACTACCTAAACCGGGAGCTGGAGGAGGGGGCGCAGCGGATCGAGGCCCGAAACGCCTATCTGAACGAGGAAAACCGCATCAAGAAGGAGCGGGCGGAGGTGGAAAACCGCAACCGTCTGTATGAGCGCATCACCGGCCTCGTGCTGCCGCAGATCGAGCGGATCGAAGAGCTGCTGCAAGGGGAATGCGGCAACGGACAGTTGGCCCGGATCGCCGTGCTGGAGGCCTATATCAAGCGCCGCAGCAATATGGAGCTGCTGGCAACGGGCGGACGGCTGACGGTGGTGGAGCTGGCCTCGGCGGTGGCAGAATCCCTGGATTATCTGAAGCTCTGCGGCGTGAACACAGTTTCCAGCGCAGTAGGCACCGGCTCCTACCCCTCCGGCATGGTGATCGCCGCCTATGAGCTTTTTGAAACGGTCATCGAGAGAAGCATGGACACCCTTTCTGATCTGGCGGTGACGGTGCGATCCGGGAAGCAGGTGATCACCGTCCGTCTGATGCTGAAGGCCGAAGACTTTTCTTTGGAGGAAAGTGCGCTGCAGCGTGCCGGTGAGGGCTTTTCCTGCCGCGTTGACATGACGAAGGAGGAGCGGGACGCGATCCTTGTCCTCAGCTTCACGGAAGGGGGTGTTGTCGGATGACGATCTTTCCTCCCTTTCCCATTGCGGAATATGTATTCCTTGCTTTCCTGAGCTTCTTCTCCATCTTTCTGTTTTTCGGGGCGGTCATGATCATTGCGCTGCTGATCCTCCAAAGGCGGTTCCGATGGCTGCTTCCGGCGCTGCCCGTGACAGTTCTCTCCTATTTTCTGACACAATGCTATATCATGCATGGGGGCAATTGGGTACACGGCGAGACCGCCACGGCCGTCATTTACGCCTTTGCGGCCATCCCCAGCTTGCTGCGGCTCATGTTCTGCCTCATTCTTGCCGGAATGGAGTTCTGGGTTCTGATAGACATCAGCCGCACGGAGAAAAGTCGGATCACCGCCATGTCCGTCAAGGAGGCCATGGACAGCCTGCCCACCGGACTCCTGTGCTACGCCTCCGGCGGGAGGGTGCTGCTGGTCAACCGCGCCATGCAGGATTTCTGCGGCAAGGCCGTGGGAGAGGCGCTGATCAACGGCGAGAGCTTTTGCAAGCGCCTGTTCTTAGGACCGCTGAGCCAGGGCTGCCGCCTCGTTTCCGTGGGCGGCGAGCAGGTGACGGTGCTGCAGGATGGCAGTGCGTGGAAGCTGGACCTGCAGGAGCTCCTCTTAGAGGGCCACACCGTTCAAATGCTGCTGGCCTCCGAAATCACGGAGGCGTATCAAAAGACGGCGGCGCTACAGGCCATGCAGGAACGGGTGGAGAGGCTGAACCGGCATTTGGTCAAGGTCAATCGGGAGATCGTGGCGCTGACGGCGGAGCAGGAGATCTTGAACGCCAAGGTCGCCATCCACGACGAGCTGGGGAGCAATCTCTTGGCAATCAAGCGGTTTATCCATACCGGCGGGACAGCGCAGGAGAAGGCCGAGCTGACGGAGCGGCTGAGCCGTACTACTGCGTTCTTGAAAAACGACCGGGAGAGGCCAAAGCGGGACGAATACGAGCTGTTGATCGACACGGCGAAGCGCCTGGGGCTGACCGTCTCCGTCACGGGGACGCTGCCGGAGGAGGAGCCGCTGAAGCATATCCTCGCCACCGCCATCCACGAGTGCTGCACCAACACCCTGCGCCACGCACACGGAGACGAGCTCACGATCCGCCTGACGGAGGATGCGGAGCGCATCATCGCCGAGTTCACCAACAACGGGCAGCAGCCGACGGGTGAGATCGTGGAACGGGGCGGGCTGGTATCCCTGCGCACCCTGACCGAGCAGGCGGGCGGCAGCATGACGCTGACCGTGTCGCCCGTCCTCCGCATCAGGCTGGAGCTTCCGAAGGAGGTTGGATATGCCATATAGAGTATTGATCGTAGAGGATCAGATCATGCCGCGCCAGCTTTTCGAGAGCTTCGTCGCCGCCTCGGAAAACTACGAGCTGGTGGCCTCGCTGGACACCGCCAAGGTGGCGGACTTCTACTGCAGCAGCGGCGGGGTGGATCTTATCATCATGGACGTGGTCATGAGCGACGACTCCAACGGACTGGACACGGCGGCGAGGATCAAGGCCAACTACCCGAAAATCAAGATCATCATCGTCACCTCCATGCCGGACAGCCTGTTTCTGAGCAGGGCCGGGAGATCGGCGTGGACTCCTTCTGGTACAAGGAGGTCCAGAAGACGCCCATGCTGGAGCTCATGGACAGGACCATGGCCGGGGAGCACATCTTCCCGGACGAGCCGCCGGTTAGCCGGTTGGGTCTGGCCAGAAGCGACGAGTTTACCGAGCGGGAGCTGGACGTGCTGCATCTGCTGGCGGAGGGGCTGACCGACCGGGAGATCGGCGATCAGCTGGGGCTGAGCCTGCCCACCGTCCGCTACCATATTGGCAACCTGATCGGCAAAACGGGGCTCTCCTCCCGGACGGAGCTGGCGGTGAACGCCGTGCGGAGCGGCATCGCCATACCGGGGATCAAGTAAACACAGAACAGATAGCCAAAGGAGCCGGAAATTTTTTAAGTTTCCGGCTCTTTTTTTGCGGAGACTATCATTTCTGATGGGGCGAAGGCCGCTTCAGCCCGGTATAATGGGAGCGTAAACGATATGGACAATGGGCGTGCTGCATATGCGCCCGCTTTCGATACCACAAACTGCGAAAGGAGGAGCTATGAAAGGGAAAAAACTGCTTGCTATCCTCCTGTGTTTTTTGCTGATCCTTTCGACCCTGCCCGTTACGGTCCTGGCCGACGACGGCGATCCCCCGGAGGTCACGACGGAAGAGCCGGAGCCGTCAGAGGAACCGCCCGCCGACGAGCCCGAGCCGGAAGCTCCGGTTGACGAGGAAGAACCGCAGCCGGAGCCGGGCGAAGAAGATCCCCAGCCGGTCACCTACACCGTCCGCTTCAAGATGAACGGCCATGGCACAGAGCTGGAAGACGTGACGGTACAAGACGGCGCAGCTCTACTCGAGCCGGAAAAGCCGACAGAGGACGGCTTCACCTTCGAGGGCTGGTATACCGACGAGGATTGCACGTTGCCCTACGACTTCACCCTCCCGGTTTCCGGGGATCTGACCCTCTACGCCAAGTGGACAGAGGCGGAGGCCTCCGAGGAGGAGCCGGAACCGGCAGAGGACCCGCCCGCAGAAGAACCGGAGCCGGAAGATCCGATCGAAGACCCGGAACCCCAGCCCGAGCCGGAGGAACCGGTCGAAGTTCCGGAACCCCAGCCCGGGCCGGAAGATCCGGTTGAAAAGCCGGAGCCCCAGCCCGAACCGGAGCCGGAGCCAACGGAAGACCCCCAGGCGGAGACAGGCGAAGACGCGCCCGAACCCACAGCGGAGGAAGAGCAGGAGGAACAGGATCCGGGGCCGATGCGATCCACCGCAGCGGCGCTGACCGATCATTTCAACATCGAGGTCAGGGGCAGCAGCCCGGCCTTCTCCGCAGACAGCTTCACGCTTTACGCCAACAACCACCTGGAGACCTCTGACTTCTCCTATGTATTTACCACGGAAACGAACCTCACACTGGCTATCGAGCTGGAGGTCTATAACGAATACTCCGAATCCTATGAGGAGGACAGCACGGACCGGGTCTGGGTGAAACTGTTCTTGAATTACGATCTGACGACGGAGACTGCCACAAGCAGCAGGGAAGCCCATGGACTTCCGCAGGATATCCTGGATGGCGACGTCTTGACCGGCCGCGTCAGCGTCAACACCACGATCCCTGCCCTGCGGGATGCCTTTGCCGCTATCGGCAACCCCCACCCGGAGATCTTCCATATCAAGCTGACGGTGAGCTCCTCGTACCCGGACGGACACGAGCACGCCGGTTGGTACATTGACTACAACGAGCTGACGCTTTGGGACGTTCACGTTCCCACGGAGGAGTTCTGGTCCTCCATCGACTACGATTCCTTTACGCTTACGACGCCCATGACGCCGACCCTGGATCTGCCGGAGGGCGCCCCCTCCATCGTCTCGCTCTCCGCCGACTGGTACACGTTTTTCTACACCATGGGCGACATCGAAGGCGAGGATGAGGGCAGCAGCATCATCCCCGGTCCCGTCGCTCCTATCGAAGGCGACGGCGAAAGTGTGCTCGAATATCTGTGGCCGAACTGGGATCTTGTTTCTGACCCGATCCCGGAGCGCTTCGCCCGGTATTTCGGCAACGGCGTCAACGTCTGGGGCACCGGTCCGGTGAACGACAATCACGCAGTCCGCGGCCCGGAGAATTTCATCTTCGGCCTGGCGGCCAACAAGCTGTCCCTGTCCGGGATGACGTGGGAAGAGATGTCGGTCAGCCTGTCCAGCTTCATGAACAGCGCAAACCGCACTTACTTCAACAGTCTGCCAGGCCTCTCCAACGAATCCTGGCTTGGGTATTACACATCCGATGAAGTCAGCGAGCTGGAGGACTTTGAGGGCTACTGGTACGAGCTGCTCGCCATGGCAGACTGCATCCTCACCGTCACCTACAGCGACGGCGTGGTCTACACCGTAGACCTCTCCTTCATCCGGGGCAACGAAGACCGGGAGTTTCATGTGGTGGGCGACCCCATCGAGGTGCCCGTCGTCGTGCCGGATTACGTGCTGATCGTCCCGGAGGATCAGGCGATCACCTACGGGGAGACCGAGAACCGCCTGGGCTTTGCCACACTGGAGATGGGCGAGAATTTCCCGGAGGACGGGCAGGTGGTGGTTACCGTGACGAGAGACGCCGCCTTTATCAATATGGACGGCAAACCGGATACGATCTCCTTCCTGCTGGCCGGATGGGGCTTTGAGGAGGAGTTCCTGGCGGGCACGCTGAACGACAGGACGGCCTTCACCCTCGGCCCCCAGGGTCTGACGGCCTTTCCGTTGGCGATTTACGTGTCGCAGGAAAATTGGGATCTTGCGCCGCCCGGCCAGTATGCCGCCCAAATCACGTTCACATCCCGCTACGAGGTCCCTTAAGGAGGTGAGTTATGACGAAGGAACCGGAAAAGAAGAAACGCAGAAAAGTCCTGATCCCTATTATCATCTCATTTCTGTGTCTTGCTCTTGTCGCCTCCGGCATCACCATCGCTTACCTCTTGAAGGATCGGCAGGAGCAGCCGAAGCCGCCGGTCTACGGCGTGGACGGCAAGCCGGTGGACGGGCCCGTGGAGAAAAACCGGGGCACCATCAGCGCACCGGGCTATGAGATGCTGGAACTCAAGGCCGACACCGCCGCCCAGGGCTTCGCCCTGGCAAACCCCGTGCAGAACAATTGCTACATGAAGATCTCCCTAATTCTGGAGGATGGCACGGTCCTCTGGACTTCCCAGCCCACAGCACCCGGAGAGGCCACCGACGAGGTGGTGCTCTCGCCCACGCTTCCGGAGGGGCGTTACGACGGAGCGTCGATCCTGTACGCCTGCTTCCGGGACAAGGCCTGTACCCAGGAGCTCAACAGCGTGGTCATCAACCTGTATTTGTTGCTAAAAACAAATAACTAATTTCAAACAAGAAAGGAAGGAACATCATGAAAAAACTCACAGCGCTTCTCCTCGTTCTCCTCATGGTCATGTCCCTGAGCGTCACGGCCTTTGCCGATGACGGCTCGCAGACCACCACCGTCACAGTCGTTGTCCCCGCAGCCACCTATACGGCAACAGTTCCGGAAGACGTCAGCTTCGATCTGAATGTGGTTACTGCTGCAACTGCCACTGAAACGGGAAGAAATGACAACAACTACATTGGCGAAGCCACGGTGTCAGATGTAGCCAACTGCAGATTCATCCAATGTCATATTACCGCGCCGACATTGAAAAATGGGTCAGACACGCTGAACAGCAGCGTGTCGTGCCAGGCTTTGGACGTAGGATTGGGGTCCGAACCGGGTATTCTGAATGAGACCATCAACAACGGCAATCAGAAGGCCTACTTTGTATATGAACGGGGCAGACAGGGTTCCGGCGGTTTAGACTCTGAGATCTTTGGTGTTCAGTGCTGGCTGCAGATCGACGAGACTGCCGGCGCAGCCGCAGTCGCCGGCGATTACGTTGGCACTATGACCTTTACTTTCGAGACTGTTGCAAATGTTGTGTAAATGCAACACTCAAAATCACGGACATACTCGTAGATCTATCTTGCGTCAGCAGGAAGGTTTACACAAGCGTTGGGATACTCCTTCAGCTTTTTCTACAGCTAGTATTCCGAAGGTTGAGAAATCAAACGCATAACCGGTGCCCTGCAAGCAAATCTTGCAGGGCACTTCCTTTTGACTTGACAATTATCGCATTCTTGGTATAATACCCATGCTCCCCGCTGGGGAGCACACAACTGAATATCCGAGAAGCACAGATCTGCGTGGCTTACGCCACGGGCTGCGGCGCGCCTGAGCTGCCGCTAATGCTTCAGCTGCTATCAAACGCCGACGCCGTCCCCCCTGTTTTCGGCCTGTTGACAGGACGGCGCACAAACAGGCTTCGACTTTGCAACAAAGCCGATTTACATAGCTTCTTGCTTCGGAAGGGTATCCCTATCCTTTCGGCAAGGCGCTGTGTAAATCGGCTTTTTCTATTTGTTTGGGTCTTTTCAAAATATTGCGACTAAGGATTGTGAATAACGAAAAAAGTTCCCAAGGAACTAAGTAGAGGGACTGCCTCAAAAGACAACTGAATGATCGTCCGAACAGGATATGACCATGCCAGGACTCCCCTCCAGCGGGATGAGCACGGCGACGCTCCGGTGAGACTCCGGGGCAGGAACGATGTTCGGGAAGAACGGCAAAAGCGAATGGCTGTGGGCAGGGATACCCCTGTCCACAGTTGTAACGAGCATCGGATTTTGCCCCCAAAATCCAGATCCACAGCCTTCCGGCCTGTGGACCCTCTCAGGGCGTGCTTCTCGCCTGTCGGCTCGGTCGGTGCTTCTGAGCGCAAGCGCGCAGAGGTCTCCACCGGAGACCCGCACCCCTATGACCCTGCAAAGAACAAGTATTTTCACTCAAAGGAGATGATGATTATGAAAAATGAAACGGTCCGTGTTCGGATACGACTGACCGAAGAAGAGAAAGAAAAACTGGAACGGGACGCCGCCCTGTGCGGCCTCTCCCAGGCGGAGTATGTCCGTCAAATCTGCAAAGGCAAGAAACCCAAGCCGCAGCCCGGCCCTGCCTTTTGGGACCTGCTGGAGGAGCTGTACCACCTCCACGGCAGCCTGCAAAAATGTGTGCGCTTCCTGCCCGAAGCCGCCGAGGAGTGCCGCCGGGTCGAGACGCTGATCCTCACCCTTATGGAGGTGGCGTAATGGCAACCACAAAGCTATGGCATGTCAAGGGACGACTAAAGGACCTCCTCGCCTACGTGGAGAATCCGGAAAAGACCATGGCAGCAAAGCCGGACCTCCAGCCCCTGTGGGACGTGCTCTCCTACGTCCAGCGTCCCGCCGCCACCCAGCAGGGCGAATACGTCACCGCCGTCAACTGCCTCAAGGAGATCGCCCTCCAGCAGATGATCCAGACCAAGAAGCGCTTCGGCAAGGAGGACAAGTATATCGCCTGGCACGGATATCAGAGCTTCCGGCCCGGCGAGGTGACGCCGGAGCTCTGCCACGAGATCGGGGTCCGGCTGGCAAAGGAGATGTGGGGCGATCGCTTCCAGATCATCGTGACCACCCACCTGGATAAGGGCCACCTGCACAACCACTTCTGTTTCAATTCCGTGTCCTTCCGGGACGGCGGCAAGTACAACTATTCCAAGGCGGAGCAGCAGCGGCTGCGGGATCGCTCAGATAGCCTGTGCCGGGAATACGGCCTCTCCGTGATCCGACACCCCCACAAGGCCCCGTCCCGGCAGGTCTGGCTGGATGAAAAGGCGGGCAAGCCCACCCGGTACAACGTCTACCGGGAGGATGTGCACGAGGCCATCATCTACAGCAGAAATCCCCGGCTCATGGAAACGTATCTCCGGCGCAAGGGATATATCACCGACTTCACCGGAAAGCACTGGAAGGTGCGCCTGCCACAGTATGAGCACTTCACCCGGCTGGACACGCTGGATGAGCGGTGGACGCCGCAGGAGATCTCCCGGTATATGGGAGCCGCCGCCTCCTTCGGGAGCAGACCGGCCCGAATCGACTATCCGAGGCAGATGCCGCAGGAGCTGCACGATTGGTTCAAGCCCTTCGTGCGGACGAGCCATATCTACCGGCAGTATCTCCATTACTGCTATCTGCTGGGTATTCTGCCCAGGAATACGGATTACAAACCCACCAGCCCGTATCTGAAGGAGGACCTGAAGAAGCTGGATACCTTCACCGCACAGGTGCGGTATATGGGCAAGTACCACATTGAGACGCTGGAGGACCTGTATGCTGACCGTAAGGTTTTAGAAACGGAATTAGCGGCACTGACAGACCAGCGGCGAAAGCTGCAAAACAAGATCCGCAGGGCCACGCCGGAGGCAAAGATCCCCCTGCGAGAGGAAAAAGCCGGTGTTACCGCTCAGATCACTGAGCTGCGGAAGCGGCTCAAGCTGAACGAGGGGATCGAGGAGCGGTCCCTCCAAATGAAAGAAAAGACCGATCTGCTCTATGCCAACGAGTACCGGGCTCAAGAGGAACAGCAGAGAAAGAAATACGGAAGGGAGCGTGACGCAAGATGAAATACGACAACCATTCAAAGGAAAGTTCCGAGCTGGAGCAGGCGATCCGGGAGATCACGGATCTTCTCGCCGCTATGACAAAGGAACAGCGGCTGGCGTGGTTCAAACGGACCATGTACGCCGAGCCGCTGGCCTTCATCCGGGAGATCGACGGCACGGTATACGCCGTGAGATCCCATTTCCAGCCGGACGCCGGTGAGAACATCACCGAAAAGGTCGGACGGATCCTGTCAAAACCGTCACTTTAAAGCATTGAAGTTGGCTGCCGGATATGATATACTTGCCTCACCTGCAAGACGATCATATCTGGCTGTGGAAAGGAGATTTATGAGTAAACAGTCAGATAACAAAATCACGGCCCTGTACTGCCGCCTGTCCCGTGACGATGAACAGGAAGGCCTGTCGGGGTCCATTAAGAATCAAAAATCCATCTTACAGAAATACGCAGAGGACAACCATTTCCCGAATCCCAGGTTCTTCGTAGACGACGGCTGGTCCGGCGTCACCTTCGCAAGACCGGCGTTCACGGAGATCATGGAGCTGGCCGAGAAAGGCATGATCGGTACGCTGATCGTAAAGGATCATTCCCGTCTGGGCCGTAATCGTCTGATCGTGGGGCAGCTTCTGGAGGAGGAATTCGACCGGCTGGGCGTGCGGTATATTGCCATCATGGACAATATCGACACCGCAAAGGGTATCAGCGATCTGGTCCCGATGCAGGACCTGTTCAACGAGTGGCACGCCAAGAACACGAGCCAGAAGGTACGTAACGTCTTCCGAAACAAGGGTATGTCCGGCGCACCGCTGACCACCAACCCGCCGTATGGCTACCGGAAAGGCCCGGAGAGTTCGAAGCAGAACGTACAGTGGATCGTGGACGAGCCTGCGGCGGAGACCGTCAGACAGATCTTCGCCTGGTGCGTAGCGGGCCTGGGTCCGACACAGATCGCCAAGCGGCTGAAAGCTGCCAAGGTGATGACACCGACAGAGCATTGGAGCAACGTCGGCAAGAAGTGCAGCAAGCCGCCCGCCGTTCCGTACAACTGGTGTTCAGCCACAGTAGCGGACATCCTCTCCAAGCAGGAATACTGCGGCGATACGATCAACTTCCGGTATACCACCCGTTCCTTCAAGAACAAGAAGAAGATCGACAGGCCGCAGGAGGAATGGAAGGTGTTCCCGGATACCCATCCGGCAATCATTGACCGTGAGACGTTTCGGCTGGTGCAGGAGCTTCGGCAGCATCGGCGCAGACCGACCAAAACCGGGATCGCCAGCCCGTTCTCCGGCCTCCTCTATTGCGCCGACTGCGGAGAAAAGCTATACTACAGCGCCACCAACACCTACAAACGCACAGGGGCCTACTTCTTCTGCTCCTCCTTCCGCAAGAATTCCGATGTGTGCTCTGCCCATTATATCCGGGAACAGGTCGTTTTCGATTTGGTGCTGGAGAGTATGCAGCGGGTGCTGAAAAACGTGCAGGTCTTTGAGAAGGAGTTTGCACGGAAGCAGATGGAATGCTACAGCGAGGACAAGAAGAAGGAGCTTGCGGAAAAGCGCCGGGAGCTGAACAAGGCCAAGCGCCGTATTGCCGAGATCGACGGTCTGATCCAAAAGCTCTACGAGGACAACGCCAAGGGTAAGCTTTCCGATGATCGCTACGCTACCCTGTCCATGGCCTACGAGGAGGAGCAGCAGAAGCTGAAAGCCGCACTCCCCGAAATGCAGACCTATCTGGAAACCGAGACGGACAAGACGGAGAATCTGCAGCGGTTCATCGACAAGGTGAAGCAGCTCACCGAAATCAAGGAGCTTACGCCGGAGCTGATCCACGAATTCATTGACAGGATCGTGGTATATGCCCCGAAATACCTTGACGGGAAGCGATACCAGGTGGTGGACGTCTACTACAGCGGCGTCGGCATTCTCCGGGAGCTCAGCCCCGAGGAAATGGAAGAAGCGTTCCAGAAACGCCTTTCGGAGCAATCGCAGGGCAAAGAAATACCGGCGTAACCATATAGGCCACGCCGATACCATAAAAACAATATTCAATTCAGATACAAGAGCCGCCCCGAGGCACCTTCCTTACGGAGGGTGCCTCGTGGGTGGTGTTTCTTTTTGGAGCGGAGTAGTAGAGGAGGCTCGAAACGAGCTCCAAAGGCCGCAAGCGGCAGCGCCGCGGGCTTTGGGAGCGACATGCCGGTGGCATGTCGCGTTAGCGAGAGGAGAGCCTCGCGCCATGGGCGAGCTGTGCTTGCCCATGGCGATGTCCGGAAAAAGGGCAAGGCCGCGTGCATGCCGGCGGCGAAGCCGCCGAACGAGCTGCTCACCGTCGGCCCAGCCGACTCTTGCTCCATTCGGTCGCAACAGCCGGGGGCCTTCCTCGATTTCGCCTCGCTTCATCTCCCGCAGGGAGCGCTTCGGCGAAATCCTCGTCGCCCATATGCCGGTGGAGCCGTCCGCCTAAAAATTCCAAAACGCCCCTTGACAAAGACCGCGGGGCTATATTATAATACCCATCGAGCCTTTTCCCGACAAGTGCATCCGGTGACATAGCCAAGTGGTAAGGCAAGGGTCTGCAAAACCCTCATTCCCCGGTTCAAATCCGGGTGTCACCTCCAGAGAGAAACCCTGTAGTTGCAATGACTACAGGGTTTTTTATACCCCGTTTTTGAAAGTTTTCCCTTTAGTTTTCCCTTATAAGGAGGAAACTGTTGATATAAAACGCTCCATTCGGGCAGCGCTGGCCTGCTGCATTTGCGGTGTTACATGGCCGTAAACGTCCAAAGTAAAAGCGGCAGTAGCGTGCCCGAGATTGCCTTGAACCGTCTTGATATTCCTCGATTACAGAATTGGGCGGTGGTTTGCGATTTACTTTATGAGGCGCAGAATGGTACCCCACAGCTGGCAATATGCAACAGCTTTGGTGACAATTGAGCGGGCGCAAGGAGCCCATTACCCGGGTGAAATACAGGTGAGATTTAATGATGAATTATAGTATAGTAATTTATTAAAGCAAAAAAGCCGATATATATAGCAAAATAGAGTAAATTTGAAATAATTATAATACTGATATAGCAGGAGTATAAAATATTTACAAAAAAATCTTTACAGAACCGGCATGATATGTTATGATTAAACAAACCCCACCGTTGACAGTTGAGAAGCATCCCTTATGGGGCAACAAAACTTACGGAGGAGAGAACAGTGAGACAATACATCGGAAAGCGCCTGCTGACGGCAGTGCTCTGCGTATTTCTGGCACTGTTGTTCAATTTTATCATCATCCATGCCGCACCGGGCAACCCCATCCGCATCCTTGCGGGCACCGACTCGGTCAGCGAGGAGATGGTTGCCGAGCTGACGACGAAATACGGACTGGACAGCCCATTGTACGTACAATTCTTCCGCTACGTGGGCAATCTCTTCAAAGGGGATATGGGCGTGTCCATCTACACAGGCCAGCCGGTGGCAAAGGAGATTATGACCCGCCTGGGACCGACCTTGCTGCTGTGTCTGACATCCTGTATCATCGCGCTGGTCCTGGGCACACTGCTGGGCATTTTCTGCGCGCGACACGCCGGATCTCTGCTGGACACCTTGCTGGGAAGCGTCAGCTACTTCTTTGACTCGACCCCCAGCTTCTGGCTGGGCTTGATGCTGATCCTGCTGTTTGCCTCGACGCTGCATCTGCTGCCGACCTCAGGCATGGTCAGCCTGCGGGCTCCTGCCGAGGGCTTTGCAAGGGTGCTGGACATCATGAAGCACATGGTCCTGCCGTCCCTGTCCCTGTCGCTGACTTTGATTCCCTACTACTTCCGTATCGCCAGGACCTCTGTGATCCAGGTGGGCAACGAGGACTTCATCACCACGCTTCGGGCTGCCGGCATGCGGGAGGACCGCATCTACCGCAAATACGTGTTCCGCAACGCCATCCTCCCCGTGGTTACCGTGTTCGGCATCCAGCTGGCCTACATCGTCAGCGGTTCGGCCATCGTGGAGATCGTCTTTTCCTGGCCCGGCATGGGCAGTTACATGATGACCGCCATTACGCGGCGCGATTATCCCACCCTGATGGGCATCTATTTTGTGATCAGCGTCTCCGTGGCGGTGATGATGATCGCGGTGGATATCGTTTATACCTATCTTGATCCCCGCATTGGTCGCGGCAGCGGAAAGTGAGGGCAGAGAGTATGGAAACGAAACGAGAAAAGATCCGCCGCGCATTCCGCGGCAACCCGCAGTTGCGGGTGGGCATGGTCATGCTGCTGGTCCTGCTGGTGGTGGCTGTTTTTGCCAATGTGCTGTCGCCGTACGACCCGTACAAGCTCTCCAACGATCTGGTGTCCGCCCCTTCCTCGGCACACCTGCTGGGAACCGATCACCTGGGACGTGACGTGTTGTCCATGCTGCTGTACGGCGCCAAGGTATCTCTGATGGTGGGCACGATCTCCGCGCTGATCGCCGCCGTTATCGGCACGCTGCTGGGCGGTGTGGCCGGCTTCTTCGGGGGCAAGGCGGATACGATCTTCGGCGGCTTCATCAACGTGTTCATGATGATGCCCACCTTCTTCCTGATCCTCATCGTGGTGGCCCTGTTTGGCTCCGGTATGGTGAAGGTGATGGTGGTCATCGGCCTCACCAGCTGGGTGGGCAACGCCAAGCTGATGCGGGCCCAGGCATTGAGTCTGAGGGAGCGCACTTTTATCAAATCCGCCGAGGCGGTAGGGGAGAGCAAGCTGAAGATCCTGTTCCGCCATGTGGTGCCCAACGGCATCTTCCCCATCATTGCCAACACCACCATGGGCGTGGCCAGCGCCATCCTCACCGAGTCCAGCCTGGCGTTCCTGGGGCTGGGCGACCCCAACATCATCAGTTGGGGCCAGATCATCCAGAACGGCAAGGCCTATTTCCTCAGCGGCTGGTGGATCTGCCTCTTCGCCGGCCTGGCCATCATTTATACCGTGATCACCTTTTACCTGCTGGGCGACGGACTCAACCGCATCCTGAGTCCGAAGCTGCGGGGCGTGTGAAAGGAGGCGAGGCAAGATGGCAATTCTTTCTTTGCATGACGTATGCGTGACGTACCGCTCCAGCGGAAAGGACGTCCACGCCATCAACCACGTGAGCCTGGACGTGGAGAAAAATGAATCCCTGGGCATCGTGGGCGAGTCCGGCTCCGGCAAGACCACCCTGATCATGGCGATCCTGCGGCTGCTGAACCCCAAGAGCACCACGGTAACGGGCCAGATACTACTGGACGGCGAGGATATCCTCACCATGCCGGATGAGCGGCTCTCGGAGATCCGCTGGCAGGAGATGGCGATCGTCTTTCAGAAGGCTATGAATGCCCTCAGCCCGGTCCACAAGGTGGGCAAGTTCATCGGGGATCTGTACCGTGTCCATGTGCCCAAGGCCACCAACGCGGAGATCCGCAGTCGGATCGAGGAGACCTTTGAGCTGGTCAACCTGCCGAAGCGGATCTATGATCTCTATCCCCACGAGCTGTCCGGCGGTATGCTGCAGCGCGTATCCATCGCCATGAGCTTGATTTTGGATCCCAAACTCCTCATCATGGACGAGGCGACCACCGCTCTGGACGTGGTGACCCAGAACCAGATCCTGGAGGAGATCAAGCATCTGGAGGAGGAGCGGGGCATCACCCGTATCATGATCACCCACGATATGTCCGTGGTGGCATCCTCCTGTAAAAACGTCGCCGTGCTCTATGCCGGCAGTTTGATGGAGACGGGGCCGGTGGAGAAGGTGCTGGTGGAGCCCATTCACCCCTATACCCAGGGCCTGGTGGACAGCTTCCCCACCTTTGCCACAGACACCCACGAGCCGCTGAAGAGCATCGGCGGCTCCCTGCCGAACCTGGCAGACCTGCCGAAGGGCTGCGTGTTTGCGCCGCGCTGCCCGAAGGCTTGCGATATCTGTTTCCAGACGCCCCCCGAGATGAAGGAGTATCCCGGCGGCCGCAGGGCGGCCTGCCACCTGGCAGGAGGTGCAAGCCATGAAGAGTGAGAACATGAGCCGCCCCGTTCTGACCTGTGAGGAGGTCTGCCGCTACTATAAAAAGAAGGAAAAGCACATCCGCGACGACGGCACGGTGGCAAAGACCAGCCTTGTCAAGGCGGTGGACGGGATCAGCTTCCAGCTGGCGCCCGGCGAAATCCTGGGCGTGATCGGTGAGTCCGGCTGCGGAAAGAGCACTCTGGGCCGCCTGCTGGTGCGCCTGGAGAAAACCAGCTCGGGCAGCGTTCTGCTGGACGGCGAAAACGTGGATCAGATGATCCGGGCCGACCGGCTGGGCTTCCGCCGCCAGATCCAGATGGTGTTCCAGAACCCCTTTGACACGTTCGACCCGCGCTATACGGTGGAGAAGATCCTGGTGGGGACCATGAAGCTCCATGGGATCGGCAGCTCCGCCGGGGAGCGCCGGGAGTTGGCGCTGGAGAAGCTGACTGCGGCGGGGCTGCTGCCTGCGGAGGATTTTCTTCGCCGCTTCCCCCATGAGCTGTCCGGCGGCCAGCTGCAGCGGATCTCCATTCTCCGCTCCATGCTGCTGAGCCCCAAGGTGCTGGTAGCGGACGAGCCGGTCTCCATGCTGGACATCTCGATTCGCGCCGACATCATCAACCTGATCTATGACACGGCCCGCTCCGAAGGCGCGGCGGCGGTGTTTATCAGCCACGACATCACCACCACCCGGTATATCGCCGACCGGATCGCCGTCATGTATCTGGGCCGCATCGTGGAGCTGGGTACGGCGGACGAGGTAGCTCTCCACCCCATGCACCCCTACACGGAGGCACTGATCTCCAACTGCTCCAGCATCGACCCCCGCGACAGGCGCCCCGTGATCCAGATCAAGGGTGAGCCGCCGTCCCCGGTGGACATCCCGCCCGGATGCCCCTTTGCACCCCGCTGCCCCCGTGCCACAGCGGAATGCTCCGCCACTGAACAGACTCTGAAGGAGTGCAACGGCCGGCTGGTCCGGTGCAGCAAGGTGACGGGATGAAAAGATACCTGCTCCCGCTTGCGGGATTGGTATAGATACGAAAATAATGAAGAACAACAAAAGGAGAATTTAGGTATGAAGATGAAGAAACTGGTATGCCTGCTGCTGAGCATGGTACTGGTCCTCGGCATGCTCAGTGCCTGCGGCGGCTCTAACAATCCCACACCGACTCCCGGTGGGAACGACGGCGGCAAGACCGGCGGCACGTTGCTGATCGGCATGGCTGCCGAGCCTATCACCCTGAATCCAGACGGAAAAGTGGACAGCAACATGGCCCTCATCGCTCCGCTGCTCTTCTCCAAGCTGATGACCGTGACGGCCACCGGCAAGATCGTCCCCGATCTGGCGGAGAGCGTAGACCTTTCCGACGACGACATGACCTATACCTTCCATCTGCCTGCCGACGTCAAGTTCAGCGACGGTCAGCCGCTGACCTCTGCCGACGTCAAGTTCTCCTTTGAGGAAATCGTGAAGCAGGGGACCCAGGCGGCCGGCGTGCTGTCCGCCGTGGAGAAGATCGAGTGCCCCGACGAGCACACCGTGACCATCACCCTGTCCGCCCCCAACGCCGCCTTCCTGGGCAGCATCGGCTATGACGGCGTTTACATTCTGCCCCAGCACGTGTACGAGGGTAAGGACTGGATGGGCGCCGACGGCATGCAGGAGCCCGTTGGCTCCGGCCCGTTCAAGTTCGGAAAGTGGGACAGCGGCGTCAGCTTCTCCGTGGTGAAGAACGAGAACTACTACAAGGGACCGGACCTGCCCTATCTGGACGGCGTGACCTACAGCTTCATTTCCGACGTGGATACTGCGCTGCAGTCCTTCCAGAACGGTGAGCTGGACATCATGGGCCTGATCCCCTCCGAGGCTGCCACCAAGACCCTGATGGCCGATTCCCGCTACAACTGCTACGTCAATATGTACGCCTCCCGGTTCTACATCGGCTTCAATCTGGACCAGGAGCCCTTCAACGACATCAACTTCCGTCTGGCCGTGGCTCATGCCATCGACATCGACGATCTGATCACCAAGGCCATGACCACCTGCTGCGTGAAGGCAAAGGGCTACTTCTCCCCGCTGTTTGACTGGGCCAACGATCCCTCCGTCACCCTGCCCGCCTTCGACCTGGCCGAGGCCAACGCCTGCATGGAGAAGACCGGCCTGACCAAGGGCTCGGACGGCTTCTACTGCCACGTGACGCTGGATACCTATAACTATGAGCCGTTCCCCAGCATGTCCCAGGTGCTCAAGTCCCAGCTGGCGGAGATCGGCATCGATGTGAACATCAACATGATGGAGTATGCGGCCTGGGATGAGAACGTGGCCCAGAACCACGACTACCAGATGACCGTCATCGGCACCTACGTGGGTCCCGACGTTTCCAACGTCTCTCCCCACATCACCACCGGCGGCTATTTCAACTTCATGAACTACTCCAACGCCAAGGTGGACCAGCTGATGAATGACGGCGCCGCCCGCGTGGCCGAGGCTGACCGAGCCCCCTACTATCAGGAGGTCAGCCGCATCCTGAGCGAGGACCTGCCCATGGTGATGATCGGCGAGTGGGTCGCCTATACGCCCGTTCCCGCCTATGTCCACAACTATCCCCTGTCCGACGAGGTCAAGGACCAGGTCGGCACCTCTGACTTCTCCCAGACCTGGCTGGAGCAGAACTGAATCCATACCAATTGCAGATGATGGGACAGGCGGAGTTCTCCGCCTGTCCCGTCAAAAGGAGACATATGAAGATCGAAGAGATTTTGGCGCTGGTACCGGAATACCAGAGCTTTTATACGGTGGATGAGATGGACGCCAAGGTCGGTGAGTTGGCCGCGAAGTACCCGGCCATCGACGCATTCGTCGTCGGCAGCTCCCGGCAGGGCCACCAGATCCGCTGCATGAAGGTCGGGAATGGGGCGAAGAACGCCCTGTGCTTTGCCTGCCCCCATCCCAACGAGCCCGTGGGCGCCATGACGCTTCTCACCATGGCGGAGATCTTTGGCGCGCATCCGGAGGTCCTGGCCGAGACCGGGCTCACCTGGTATCTGATTCCCTGCATTGACCCGGACGGAACGCGGCTCAACGAGGGCTGGTTCAAGGGCCCCTTCAATCTCCTGAACTATGTCCGTCATTTCTATCGCCCGCCCGGAGGCAAGCAGGTGGAATGGACCTTCCCTGTGAATTACCCGGGGTGGAAGTTCAATAAGCCGCTGACTGAGACGAAAATCCTCATGAAGCTCATCGACGAGCTGAAGCCGGCGTATATGTTCTCCCTTCACAACTCCGCCTATGGCGGCGTGTACTGGTATCTTACCAAGGGAGAGCCGGAGCTATGCGCGCAGTTGGAGAATGCCGCGAGACGTCAGAATGTGCCTTTGCACCTGGGCGAGCCCGAGGCGCTGTATATCAAAAAGCATTCCGACGCTGTGTTCAGCATGATGTCCATCCAGGCGTACCTGGAGTACACCATGAAGACGGTGGGACACCTGCCGGATCTGGTGACAAATTCCGGCGGCTGTTCGGCGGACTATGTCCAGTCCGTGTGCGACTGCCAGACCATGCTGGCTGAGGTCCCCTATTTCTACGATCCGCGGATCGACGACGAATCCGAAAGTGAGATGACCCGCCGGGAGGCCATCCGGGAGAACGTCCGGCTGGAGGCCAGCAACTACGCCGTTCTGGGCCAGTACTGGTCCCAGATCCACCATCTGTTCTCTCAAGACAACCCCTTCTACGAGTTCGTCGACACCTGCGTGGACGCGGTGGACGTCACCGAAAAGACCAAGCTGGCCCTGGCGGAGGGGGAGGACGGCGCGCGCATGGCCACCGTGTCGGAGGTGTTCGACAATCTGTACGGTGTACGTATTTTTGAGTGTCTCAACTTCGGCCTGGCCGCCAGAGCGTGCTGCTATGAGCTGGAGCACAGCCAGAACAAAAGTATTACGGAGCTGGAGCTTCTGACGCTGTGCCGCGATATCTTCAACAAGGAGATCGAGCAGATGTGTGCCTGGCTGGAGAAGCACGCCAGCACCGAGGTGATCCCCATCAAGCGGCTTGTGTCCATCCAGATGGAGAGTGCTCTGCTGGCCGCCCGGCACCTGAACTGAAGCAGAAACGGGCAGATCTGATTGCTATGAAATTCTTTTCCGAACAACAGAATATCGACATGACAGCGGGGCGCCCCCTGAAGGCGATCATCCCGTTTACCATACCGATCCTGCTGGCGAATATCTTCCAGCAGCTCTACTCGGTCGTGGACGGCATTGTTGTCGGAAAAAACGTGGGAGATGAGGCGCAGGCTGCGGTCGGCGCCTCTTTTTCCGTCACCTACATGATGACCTGTGTCTTTCTGGGGATCGGCATCGGCGCGGCTGTCCTGGTGGGGCAGTACGCCGGAGCCAATGACCGGGGGCGGATGAGGAAGTGCATCATGACGATGAACTCCTTCCTGATCGCGGCGTCGATCCCGCTGACCGTCGTCGCGATCCTGACGGCAGGTCCGTTCCTGCGCCTGCTCCACGTGCAGGAGGAGCTGTTCGGCCTGGCCAGGACCTATATGATCATCTACTATCTGGGCATGCTGGGTCAGTTCGGCTACAACGCCAACGCCGGCATCCTCCAGGGGCTGGGTGACAGCCGCTCCCCGCTGATCATCCTGGCGATCAGCAGCGTGCTCCACGTGATTTTGGACGTGATCTTCGTCGTCGTGCTGCACCTGGGGGTTGCGGGTGTTGGGGCGGCCACGGTCCTGTCCCAGTATTTCAGCTGGGGACTGAGCATCGCCTATATCAAGCGCCTCCACCGCCACCTGGACTGCCGCTTCGCCGTCATCCGGTTCGACGGGCCTATTTTACGGGAGCTGCTGCGCATCGGCCTCCCGGCAGGGCTCCAGAATGCCCTCTACTCCGTGGGTATCATGGTGATGCAGCCGCTGATCAACGACTGCGGTACCGTGTTCATCGCCGGCTACAACGCCGCCGTGAAGGTGGACGGGTTCGTGTTCATCCCGTGCAACAGCCTGGCCTCCGCCGCCACTACCTACGTGGCCCAGAACATCGGCGCCGGGAGACCGGAGCGCGTGAAGGAGGGGGTGGGAGATATCATCAAGCTCTCGGTGGGCATGTGTCTGGCCCTCTGCCTGCTGGTGATCCCGCTCCGGTCCCAACTGATGGGGCTCTTTACAGACGACCCGGCCGTGGTCGCGGCAGGAAATGCGTATCTTCTCCGGGTGATTCCGTTCTACGTGATCTCCGCCCTGCAGTACGTCTATATCGCCCTGCTGCGGGGCATGGGCATCTCCCTCATCCCCACGGTGGCCGCGCTCCTGAGCCTCTGGATCGGGCGTGTTCCCTCGGCGTATTTCCTGACCGCCCGGTTCGGCGCGGATAATATGCACTGGTGCTATGTGATCGGCTGGCTGCTTGGCCTTGCCATCATGGTGCCGTATTACCACGGCGGACGATGGAAAAAGAGGATGGCAGGCGGGAAATCCCCTTGCGAAGAGGACGAGAAAAGGATATAATTGTAGCGGTTATATATCGCTGTTATATCTATGAATTTTTTTGCTCGAGGAGACCAAAATGCCGAAACAAACTACCATGCTGAGCAGTCTTGCCTATGCGGAATTGAAAGAGCGGATCGCCGGCATGCCCAGCGGACAATACCTCAGCGCCAGACAGTATTCCAAGGAATTGGGCATGAGCTATACGCCGGTGCGGGAGGCTTTTTTGAAGCTGCAAAACGAGGGGATCCTGCGCCAGGTGCCCAACGTGGGCTTCTTTGTGGCGTCACCCGATATTGCGGATATGATCCAGTTCTTCCAGGTGAGAGAGTGCATTGAGGGCTTTGCCCTGAAAAAGGTGTTCGACAAGCTGCGCCCGGAGCACCTGGACCGGATGCGCTCCTGCTGCGACAGACAGCGCGAAGCGCTGGCGCAGAAGGACAGCTATCATGCCATGCTGGCTGACGAGGAGTTCCATCGGATCCCCCTGGAGCTGCTGGGGAACAGCGTGCTGTTGAGCACGTATGAGTCCATTCGCTCCCAGTACATGCTGTGTATCTCCGTGCTGGCCAACAGCGACTACGATCTGGGAGAGAGCGGGCACCGGCGCATCATCGAGCTGATCGAATCCGGGGACCGGGACGGAGCCCTGGAGGAGTTGACGCGCCATATCGCCGAGGCAAAGGCACAGCTGCTGGAGAGCTATATGACCCGAAAATAAAACGACGGCGCACCGTTCCTGCGGTGCGCCGTATGAAACATCGACCCGATTACACGGAGGCTTCCGGCTCAACGGGATTGACGTGGACCATGATGTGCTTGATCTTCGGAAAATCCCGCTCCACCGCGTCGTGGACCCGTTCGGCGATCTCGTGGCCCTGGGTAAGGGACAGGTCACCCCTGGCTCCGATCTCCAGATCCACGTAGATTCGGTTGCCAAACTCCCGGGTTGTCAGCTCGTCGATCTTTTCCACGCCCTCCTGGGCCAGGACGCAGTCTCTGATCTGCTGCTGCACCTCCGGGGAGCAGGCGTGGTCCACCATCTTCTCGATGGCTTCCTTGAAGATGCTGTAGGCGGCCTTGATGATGAACACACAGATCACGAGACTGGCGATGGGGTCCAGCACGTGGGCACCCATCCGGGCGCCGGCGATGCCGATCAGCGCGCCGACGGAGGAAAACGCGTCGCTGCGGTGGTCCCACGCGCTGGCGCGCAGGGCGCTGGAGTCGTGCTTCTCGGCATAGTGCCTGGTGTACCAGTACATGGCCTCCTTCACCACGATGGAGACCACCGCCGCCACCAATGCCAGCACGCCCGGCGCCTCCAGGGACTTGTAGTCCCCGCCGATGACGCTCTGCCCCGCGCTGACGCCGATGGAGATGCCTGTGGCCGCCAGGATCACCGCCAGAATAATGGCCGCCACGGACTCGAACCGCTCGTGGCCGTAGGGGTGGGACTCGTCAGAGGGCCGGGTGGACAGGCGGATGCCGATGATGGCAATGATGCTGCTGAGCACATCCGAGGCGGAGTGGACCGCGTCGCTGACCATGGCGCTGGAGTGGCCCACAATGCCGGCCACCGCCTTGAACAGCGTCAGGATCAGGTTGCCGAAAATGCCCACCGCGGAAACCACGGATGCATCTTTTTCAAATTGACTGCGCTCGTTCACAGATGTATCCTCCTTATTTGAATTGATCATGCCGCGCAGCGACTTGCGTGGGGGGAGGGACCGATCATCGACCCAGCTGTGTTCGGCCCAAAAATAATGACGGCTTGAGTGATATATCAGTTCAATATCACCCTCCAAGTATATATGACGGCGGGGGAATTGTCAACCTATTTGCGGAGGAGAAAACACGCATCAGCAAATGGGCATATGGAGAGAGCAAATGGAGAGGCGACCGAATGAATAGAGAACGATTTCAACCGACATGGGATCTGAACGCGCTGTATCAGGGCTTTTCTGACAGCACATTTCAAAACCGCGTGGAGGAATGCCATGAAGCCTTTGCCCACCTGAGGGAGGAGCTGAACACGCCCTCACAGCTTTCACCCGCCGCACTGGCAGAGCTGCTGCGGAGGTTTGACGGGTTATCGCTGCGGTTTTCCTCACCCGAGACCTATCACACCATGTGGAGCAGCGTGTGCCCGTCTGACAGCGCATCTGCCGTTGCCGAGGCCAAACTGGCGGAGGTTCGCCGGTGCAAGGCGTCTGTTTTTGCTCAGCTGGAGCGGGCTATGGACGCCTTGTCGCGGGAGGAGACCGGTGAGGAGGAGCTGGACCGGGCCGGCCTGATCCCCTATCGCTTCCTGATCCGGGAGAGCCGACGACTGGCATCGCACCGCCCTGCTCCCGAAATTCGAGACCTGCTTCAGACTATGCAGGAGAGCGGCGGACGGGGATGGGCGGCCTTGCGCAATGAGCTGGACGCCGCCGCAACGGTCACCCTGGAGCTGCCGGAGGGCAGACGGACGATCTCCCTCTCCGAGGCCCGGGGCCTGCAGACCGGGGCGGACGGAGCACTGCGAAAGCTCGCCTATGAGGCGGAGCTGGCCTCTTACCGCAGTTGGGAGGTGCCCATGGCAGCCTGCCTGAACGGCATCAAGGGTGAGGCTCTGGCGGAGCTCCCCCGGAAGAACTACGCTTCGATCCGGGAGGAGATGCTGGATGTCAACAAAATGCGCGGCGAGACGTTGGATGCGCTGCACGGTGCCATAGATGACCATCTCCCGGCGCTGCGGGAATATCTCCGGGCAAAGGCCCGGCTGTTGGGCCATGACGGCGCCATGCCCTGGTATGATCTGCTGGCGCCGCTCGGGGAGCCGGAGGGGGAGATCTCCTTTGATCGTGCCCACGATATGGTGGTGGATGCGCTGAACGGTTTTTCCTCCGAGCTGGGGGACCTGGCCCATCGGGCGTTTTTGGAGCGTTGGATCGACGCGCTCCCCGCCGTGGGGAAGCGGAGCGGCGGCGTCTGCTATGACCTGCCGGAGCTGCGCCAGAACCGGATCCTGGTGAACTTCGACGGCTCCCTCCGGGCCGTGCGCACCATCGCCCACGAGCTGGGCCACGCCTATCACAGCCGCTGCCTGGACGGAACGCCACTGTCTCTGCGGGACGTGCCGACGCCCCTGTGCGAGACGGCGTCCATCTTCAACGAGACGATCCTCTCGGGGGCGTGGCTGGCCGAAAGCGGTGCAAACCGGCTGCGGCTTTTGGACGCCGAGCTCTCGGAGGTGGTCCAGACGGTGATGGATGTTTACAGCCGGTATCTGTTTGAAGACGCCGTCTTTGCAGAGCGCCGTACCCACCGCCTGCGCTCGGAGGAGATCTGCTCCCTGATGAAAACGGCCCAGCGGACGGTGTTTGGCGACGCGCTGGACGACGCGTACCTGCACCCCTATATGTGGATGTGCAAGGTCCACTACTATATTCCGGAATTTCACTACTACAATTATCCCTATTATTTTGGCATGCTGTTTTCAAAGGGGCTGTACGCCCTGTACCACGGAGATCGGAGCGGATTTCCGGCCAGGTATCGAACGCTGCTGGCGCTCAGCTGTGACGGAAGCCTGGAGGAGGTCGCCCGCAGCGCCGGCGCGGACATCACGGACCGGGCTTTCTGGGACCGGGCCCTGTCCGGCGTAGACAAAATGTGTGAGGAATTCTGCGGGGCGGCCCGCTGAGCATGGATCACAGAAGAAAACGGAGGAGCAATATGAATCAGGAGAATTACCGTCTTGCGGTGGAGCTGCGCCACGAGCTGCACGCTCACCCCGAGCTTTCCAACCATGAAACGTGGACAAAGGAGCATCTGATGGACTTCCTGCGCCGCCACACCACCCGCCTGGAGCTGGTGGACAAGGGGGCGTGGTTCTACGCTGCCTATCGTGCGGGTACGGACAAGCCTTCCGTGGCGCTGCGGGCGGATTTCGATGCGGTGCCGGTGGAGGATCTGTGCGGCATGCCCTACGCCTCCCGGATCCCCGGTGTGGGCCATAAGTGCGGCCACGACGGCCACAGCGCCGCCCTGGCAGCCCTGGCTCTGGAGATCGACCGGGAGGGCGCTGACAGGAACGTGTTCTTCCTGTTCCAGCACGCAGAGGAGACGGGCGACGGCGCCAAGCAGTGCGCCCAGCTGCTGCGGGAGGAGAAGGTGGATGAGATCTTCGGCTTCCACAATCGGCCCGGCCTGCCGCTGGGCATGGTGCAGGTGCTGGACGGCTGCGTCTACTGCGCCTCGGAGGGGATGGTCCTCTCCTACCAGGGGACGCCGTCCCACGCCAGCATGCCGGAGCTGGGTCGCAACCCTGCCTACGCCATTTCGGACATCGTTCAGGCCCTGCCCGGCCTGACGGATTCGGCGCAGCACAGGGGGATCGTCCTGGCCACCATCATCCAGATCGACGTGGGTGAGCGGGCTTTCGGCACCCAGGCCAGCAGGGGCCAGCTGCTGCTGACGATCCGGGGCCAGTATGAGGAAGAGCTGGACGCCCTGCGCAGCGCCATCCGCACCTTGGCGGAGGAGAAGGCGGAGCAGTACGGCCTGGGGCTGGAGATCAGCTTCTGCGACGTATTTCCGGCCACGGTCAGTCATCCGTCCAGCAATGAGAAAATCCGTCGCTGCTGCGCGGAGCTGGATATCCCCTATCGGGAGATGCCCGCCCCCTTCCGGTCATCGGAGGACTTCGGGTATTACACCAGAGAGATCCCCGGGGCCTTTTTTGAGATCGGCGGCGGGGAAGGCGGAGATCTGCACACGGTGGGTATGGACTTCAACGACGAGATCATCCCCGTGGCGGTAAGGCTGTACCGCAGGCTCATCGAGACCTGCTGACGGGAAGCAAAGTTCTATTTCATTTAGAGAAAGAAGGTGCCCCATGGGCTGTACAACGGTATTGGTTGGCAAACTCGCCAGCAACGACGGATCGACGATGATCGCCCGGACGGACGACGGCTCTTTTACGATAAAGAAAATGGTGGTCGTTCGGCCCAAGGAACAGAAACGCAGATATAAGAGCGCCATCTCCCACGTGGAGATCGAACTGCCGAAGGCTCCGCTGCGGTACACCGCCTGTCCCAGCGTGGACCCCAAGGAAGGGGTCTGGGCTGCCACCGGCATCAACGAGGCAAATGTGGGCATGACGGCGACGGAGACGATCACCTCCAACCCCAGAGTTCTGGCTGCGGATCCGCTGGTGGAGTACAAAAAGGCGAAAAAGCGCGGGGAAAAGGATATTCCCGGCGGCATCGGCGAGGAGGATATGGTGGTCCTCGTACTCCCCTATATTCGTACCGCCCGGGAGGGTGTGCTGCGCTTGGGAGCACTGCTGGAGCGGTATGGAACCTATGAGTCCAACGGGATCGCCTTCAACGATGAGAACGAGGTGTGGTGGCTGGAGACCATTGGCGGCCACCACTGGATGGCAAAGCGCGTGCCGGATGAGGTCTGTGTCGTCTGCCCCAATCAGTTTGGCATGGACTCCTTTGATCTGGCGGATGCCTTCGGCGAGCAGAAAGCGCATCTGTGTTCGTCGGATCTGCGGGAGTTTATCGCCGACAACTGCCTGGATCTCAATCAGAACGGAGTTTTTAATCCCCGAAACATATTCGGCTCCCACACCGACATGGATCACATCTATAACACGCCCCGTGCGTGGTTCCTTGGCCGCTTTCTGACACCTCACTCCCGCCGATGGGAGGGGGAGAACGCTGAATTCACACCGGAGAGCGACGATATCCCCTGGTCCTTCGTTCCGGAGCGCAAGCTGGCGGTGGAGGATGTGAAGTACATGCTGAGTGCCCATTTCCAGGGCACCCCCTATAATCCCTATGCCGCGCAGGACACGGGGGTGCGGGGAAAGTATCGCCCCATTGGGATCAACCGTACAGATGTTACGGCTATCTGCCAGATCCGGCCCGGCGTCCCCGAGGCCATCCGCGGCCTGGAATGGGTCGGCTTCTCCTCCACTACCTTTGACGCGCTGGTTCCCGTCTATACAAACACGGAGAAACTGCCTGCCTTCCTCAGCGGTGTTTCTCTCGATGTTTCCACGGATAATCTCTATTGGTGCAGCCGGCTGATCGGCGCCTTGGCGGATCACAACTATCCCACCAGCATTCAGTTGATCGAGCGCTACCAGAACGCGGTAGCCGTCAGAGGAAGACGCCTGGTGCGGGAATATGACCGCCGGATGGCGGAGAGCGGCGACTGCTCCCTGACCGCCGAGGCCAATGAGGCCCTGTGCGCCATGGCCAGGGAGGAGACGATCTCCGCGCTGGGCAAGGTGCTGCAGGATGCCAGCCTGCACATGAAAAACGGCTTCAACCGGGCGGACAACTGAGCTCGTACCCGGTTCAATCTCTTCTCAGTGATAGTGGGAGTGGCGCATGATGGAAAAGAAGAATTTTTACTATGACAGCACGATCTGTCTCGGCTGCGGAGCGTGCCAGGTTGCCTGCCAGACGTCCCACGGCCTCCGCCCGGAGGAGTTTTTCCGCCGGGTGGTGACGCTGCGGGACCCGGCGGGACGGTTGCTGCCCTATTCCGGCAGCTGCAATCACTGTCTGCACCCCGCCTGTGTGGCGGCCTGCCCCACGGGGGCCATGTACCGGGACGAGGAGGCGGGCGTCGTGCTGCACGACGACGGACGCTGCATCGGCTGCGGCTGCTGCGTCTGGAACTGCCCCTACGGGGCGGCGTCCCTGAGCCAGACGAAGGGCGTCTCTCAGAAGTGCGACAGCTGCGCAGACCGCCGCTCTGCCGGCCTGGCGCCGGCCTGCGTGGCGGCCTGCTCCATGGGCGCGCTGCGCTGGGGAGCGCCGGAGGAGATCGGAGCCGGATGGCGCCAGCTGTCCGCACCGTTTCTGCCTGCGCCGGAGAGGACCGACCCATCCACCATGGTGCGCTTTGATCGAGAGGGGGAAAAGTGATGGCGGAACGACGCTATGTGATCATCGGCGCCGGGGTCGCCGCCGTGACAGCGGCGGAGACGATCCGAAAGGCGGATGCGGCAGGTGAGATCCTGCTGCTGTCCCGTGAAAAGGAGCTCCCCTATGCCCGCCCCATGCTGAGCAAATCCCCGCTGCTGTCCATGGAGCTCAAGCGCATGACTCTCCACGATGCGGCGTGGTACTGGGAGCACAGAATCACGCTGCGCCTGGGGACGACGGTGGACGGGCTGGACACGGATCGTCATGCCGTCTATTGCGGCGATGAAGAGATCCCTTATGACAAGTGCATCCTGGCCACAGGCTCCCGGAACTTCATCCCACCCTTCCCGGGGCGGGAGACGGTGGATGCCTGCGACATCCGGACCATCGACGACCTGCGCCGGGTGCGGCGGCTGGCGGTGCCCGGCGGGAAGGCTGTGGTGATCGGCGGCGGCGTCATCGGCCTGGAGATGGCGGCGGAGATCGGCCGCTACGGTATGTCCGTCACGGTGCTGGAGGCGCTGGACCGGCTGATGCCCCGGCTGATCGACGCGGATACGTCGGCCTGGCTGGAGCGCCACCTGCCGCTGGATATCGTGACCGGCGTCAGTATCACCGCCCTGCGCCGCCAGGGCAATAAAACCGTGGTGGAGGACAAGACCGGCCGCAGCTGGACCTGCGATCTGCTGATCGTCTCCTGCGGGATCCGGGCGGAGACCGCCCTGGCCCGGGAGGCCGGGATCACCTGTGACCGGGCCATCGTGGTGAATGAGAAAATGGAGACCAGCGCCCCGGACGTATACGCCTGCGGCGACTGTGCCGAGTTCCGGGGCGTGAACGTGGCCCTGTGGAACCAGGGACTGGCCCAGGGTGCGGTGGCCGGAGCCAACGCCTCCGGCGGCGAGGCATATTATGCGGGCTGTGACAGCTCGCTGATCATGATGATGGACGGCGTGGGACTCTTTGCCCTGGGCGATCTGGGCCAGAGCGGCGAGGGGTACCGGGTGGAGGAATACGACTGGCCTGCCCTGCAGAGCCTCCTGGTGGATCCGCGGCGCCCGGCTGTTCCGGGCCACGGGCGCAAGGTGTGGAAGGACGGCAGGCTGGTAGGCGCCGTTCTGCTGGGCGACCTGACCAGGATGTACGAATGGAAGCGTGAGGTGCTGGAGAGGAGGACGACGGAATGAACGACCGACAGCGGTATATCCGCTGGCACGTACTCAGGACCTTCTTCGACGGGCTGGACGCCTGGGCGGAGGCGGCGCCTCTGGCGGGGCTCTCCGGCGAGATCTCCCGGGAGGAATATGAACGCTTCCTCATGGGCACGGATGCAGACGCCTACGTGCCCCTCTGGGCTTCCGCCTGCCTCACCGGCGAGGATATTCTGTTGAACGAGACGACCCTGGAGGTCATCAAATTCTATAAGCGCTGGGGTTATAGCAGCGTGGAAATGGACGGCAATCCGCCGGACTATGTGGGGCAGCAGTGCCGTTTCGTGGAGTATCTGTATGCCTGCGCCCTCCGGGACGGCGGCGAGGAGCTGGCGGCGGCAGCTGCCTTCTGCGACCGCTTTCTCACTCCCTGCGCCCATTTGATCGCCTCCCGCGCCAAAGAACTTGGCTTCGGGAGATCAGTGACAGAGTTCACCGACCTTCTGCTGGACGCTGCCTGCGGTCGGGACACCGCTATCCGGGAAGGCGACACGTCTGCCTTTGACAGCGCGGCCTGGACCCGGGGAGCGGAAATACCCGTGGAGCCGTCCCATACGGTGAGCCACGTGAGCTTCTGCGACTGCGGCAACAAGTGCAAGATGCTCTCCACCATGCAGGAGGGGTGCGTGTTGTCCATCCTGCCCGACAAGGACTTCATGGGAAAGAGCTTTGCCGGCTGTCCCAGGGGCCTTGCCTATCGCCAGACCTTCCTGACCTCCCGCCGCCTGCGCTATCCCATGGAGCGGACCGGAGAGCGGGGAGAGGGCAAATTCCGCCGCATCTCCTGGGAGGAGGCGGCGGAGCGTATCGCCTCGGAGCTCCGCCGCACACGGGAGACGTACGGTCCCCAGTCCCGGTTCGTGCTGCCTGCCGCCGGCGTCTGCGCGCTGATGCGGGGCGACCGGCTGATGAAGCATCTGCTCAGCTGGGACGGCGGCTATCTGGAATTCTATAATTTTTACAGCGCGTCATGCGCCGAGCATGTGCTGCCCTATGTGTACGGCACCGTCTGGTGCGGCTTCCCGGAGGAGCAGCTCCTGCAGAGCAAGCTGCTGCTGCTCTGGGGCCACAACCCGGTGGACACCCATTTCGGGGATATGCATGCGGAGTACTTCGTGCAGGCGAAGAGGAGCGGCACGAGGGTCATCGTGATCGACCCCCGCTGCACGGACACGGCGGAGCTGTTTGCCGATCAGTGGATCCCGCTTCGCCCCGGCACGGACGGCGCCCTGGCCGACGCCATGGCCTACGTGATCTGGGAACAGGGCCTGCAGGACCAGGCATTTATGGACCGGTTCTGCCTGGGCTTTGACGAGGAGCATATGCCGGAGGGCATTCCTGCGGGGGAGAGCTATCGGAGCTATCTTCTGGGGAAAAAGGACGGGATCGTGAAAACACCGGAATGGGCAGAGAAGATCACCAGTATCCCGGCCCGGACGATCATCGACCTGGCGGTGGAATTTGCCACAGCGAAGCCGGCCTGCCTGTTGCCCGGTCTCGGACCCCAGCGGACACTGTGCGGCGAGCAGACCTGCCGGAGTCTTGCCATGCTGGCCTGCCTGACAGGCAATGTGGGCGTGCCCGGCGGCGGTGCCGGCACGATCAACTATCTGAAAGAAGGCTATTTCCCGGGCATGGGCTTTGCCTGGAGGGAAGACCCCTGCCCCGCCGCGATTCCCGGCTTTCTCTGGACGCGGGCGGCGGATCGTCCCGAGTCCATCGGACCTGCCCAGGGTCTCAGGGGTGCGGAGCGGCTGGATACGGGCATCAAGCTTCTTTTCAGCCTGGCCAGCGGGATCCTGCTGAACCAGCATTCCAACATCAATGATACGGTCCGCATCCTGCGGCGAAAGGACGCCGTGGAGACGCTGGTGGTGTCCGATCTGTTTATGACGCCGGGCTCCCGCTTTGCGGACCTGCTGCTGCCCGGCATATCCTTCTTTGAAACGGAAAACGTGGTTTCCCCCTGGTCCAGCGCCAATTATCTCCTGTTCAACCAACAGGCGATCGCGCCGCTGTTTGGCGGCCGGGTGGAATATGAGTGGATCGCCGACATCGCCCGGCGACTGGGTTTGGAGGAAGAGTTCGGCCAGGGTCGCAGGGGCTTCTCCGGCTGGCTGTCCTCTCTGTACGAGGAGAGCCGCGCTTCCTATACCACGATTCTGCCGCCGTATGAGACATTCCGGGCACAGGGCGGCGCCGTTGTATCCTGGAAGGAGCGGGGCGCAGCATTCGAGGAGAATATCCATCGCGACGTCCCCTTCGAGACCCCGTCCGGGAAGATCGAAATATTCTCCCGGCGCCTCTATGAGAGCGGCGTTCTGCCGGGGATCCCCTGCTACACACCCAGCGAGGAGGGCAGGGAGGATGCGGAGACGAGCCGCTATCCCCTGCAGCTCATCGGCTATCACAGCAAACGGCGTTGCCACTCCATTGGCGATCAAAACCGTCAGCTGGAGCCGCTGGAGCCGCCGAAGCTGTGGATCCATCCGGACGACGCCTGTGCGCGCGGCATTGAGGACGGCATGCTCGTTGAGGTGTTCAACGACCGCGGCGTAGTCCGCATCCCCGCCTGGGTGACCGAGCGGATCGCACGGGGCGCGGTGGCCATGAGCGAGGGCGGCTGGTATACGCCGGACAAGCAGGGGCGGGACCGCAGAGGATCCATCAATGTGCTGACCATGACCCACCGGGACACGCCGCTGGCCCACGCCAATCCGCAGCACACGAACCTGGTCCAGGTGCGTGCAGCAGGGGAGAACGGAGAATGAGACCATCAGATGTCAGCGGCTGCGTTCTGGCGGGGGGGATGTCCCGCCGAATGGGCCGGGACAAGGCGTCGCTTCTTCTGGGCGGCAAGACGCTGCTGGAGCATCAGGTGGAGAAGCTGCGCGATCTTGGAATAGAAGACGTTCTCGTTTCCGGAGTAATTGCTTCCACTCCGCCCGGAACGCGCGTGATCCCCGATATCTATCCCGACCGTGGCCCGCTGGGCGGGCTGCATGCCTGCCTCCGTGCCGCGCAAAAAACCTGCTGTCTTGTGCTCAGTGTGGACGTGCCCCTGGTGGATCAGGAGACATTGAAAGAGCTCATCGAGGCGCACGAGGGGAGCATCACCCTGCTGCATCATGGAGAAGCCGACGAACCGCTGATCGCGGTCTATGACTGTGCCCTTGCGCCGGTGATCGAGCCGCTGATCGCCCATGGCGGCGCGCCGGTCCGCGCTCTGCTGGAGCTGGTTCCGGTGCGGAGGATATCTTACCGGGGGCCGGAGCGGCTGCTGCGCAACTGTAATACACCGGAGGATTTCATCGAAGTTGAGAAGACCTTTGCGGAGTGCCGCAGTCCTGCTGCGGGGAACAGGAGCTTGGATTGAGTGAAATGATTTCATATCCGAAGGCGAGGGACCTGCTGCTGGAGGCGGTATCCCCGGTGGAGACGGAGGTCCTTCCGCTGGAGGACTGCGCCGGCCGCATCCTGGCGGAGGACGTGAGGGCGTCGCGGGACGTTCCTGCCTTCGACCGCTCTGCCTTTGACGGCTATGCCCTCCGCGCCGAGGATCTGGCCGATGCGCGGCGGGAGTCGCCTGCCGTTCTCCGGGTGATCGGAGAGCTGCGGGCGGGTGATCCACCCGCTCTGACGGTGACGCCGGGCTCGGCAGTCAGGATCATGACCGGCGGGCCGATCCCCGCAGGGGCGAACGCCGTGGTGCAGTTCGAGCGTACCCGGGAAGAGGATGGGAAAGTGACCCTGTTCGCCCCCGTTCGCCGCGGCGAAAATGTCGTCTGCGCCGGGGAGGATGTGCGCTGCGGGGAGACCGTCGTCGCATCCGGTACGGAGATCAACGCCGGCGTCATGGGACTCCTGGCCGCCCAGGGCTTGGCGCGGATCTGTGTTTATCGTGTACCCCGGGTGGGTATTGTCTCCACAGGCGGTGAACTGGCAGAGCCGGGGGAGGAGCTTGGGCCGGGAAAGATATACGACGCAAACCGGTATATGCTGACGGCGGCTCTGGACCGAATGGGCTGCGAGGGCGTATTTCTCGGCCACGCCGGAGATGATGCGTCAGAGATCGCCCGGCTGATTCGGGACGGCGTCGCTCGCTGCGACGCGCTGATCCTCACCGGCGGCGTCTCCGTGGGGCGCTATGACCTGACTCCCGGAGCAATAGAGGATTCGGGCGTGACGATCCTCTTCCGCGGCGTGGATATGAAGCCGGGGAAGGCGTGCGCCTATGGGAAAAAGGGAGAAAAGCTCGTCTGCGCCCTCTCTGGCAACCCGGCTGCTGCGCTGACGAATCTCTATGCCGTAGCAGCTCCGGCGCTGGGCAGACTGTGCGGGCGGCGGGATTGTCTGCCCACGGAGGTCACCGTGACACTGGAGGCGGCCTATCCGAAGCCGAGCCCCCGCACCCGGCTCCTGCGGGGGAGGTTGCATCTCAACGATGGGATTCTTCGCATCAGCCTTCCGGACAGACAGGGCAATTCGGTCCTCTCCAGTGCGGTGGGCTGCAGCGTGATCGCGGTGGTCCCCGCCGGAAGCGGTCCGCTTGAGGCAGGAGCAAAGCTCGGGGGATTTCTCATATAGCGGGAGGTGATTTCATGGCAGGCATTCCGGTGGTCGGCTTTGCCGCCTGGTCCGGCGTGGGAAAAACCACGCTGATCGAGGGACTGATCCCGGCTCTTCGTGCTCTTGGGGGGCGCGTTGCCGTGATCAAGCACGACGTCCACGGTCTGAGCCTTGACAGCCGGGGGAAGGATTCCCGGCGTTTTGTGGAGGCCGGGGCCGATGCGGTCATCGCCTGCTCTGGGAACACGGTCCTCATGACGGAGAGAGATCCTCTTGCCTTGGAGGACCTCCTTCCGCTGATCCACGATGTGGATCTGATTCTTGTAGAGGGGTTTAAGGACCGGCCCATGGCGCAGATTGGCATCTATCGTGCATCCTCCGGAAAAGATCTGCCGAGGGAAGCGGACAGCTATGTCGCCCTCGTGGCAGAAGGAGGGAACAGCTTCGCCTCCGTGCCCGTCTTTACCTTCGGGGAGACGGACCGATTGGCCCGCTTCCTGTGGGAGCACCGGGGCGAATTTGTTTATCCTTATCGGCCGATCCATGCAAATGACTGAAATAAAACAACAGGGGCTGCCCCGCCGGGGCAGCCCCTTAAACTGTAACCAAGGCTAATCGCAGGGAGGAAACGACACGCATGGGGGATTGTGAAGGGGGAGGGGACTCCCCCTTCACGTTAAATCTACGCAAATTCAGGAACATTTTTGATGTTTCTGAATTTACCTGTCAGTGTGTCGATGTAGTGTCGACACACTGACAGGGGCTGCCCCGGCGGGGCAGCCCCTGTTGACTCGTATATACACTTAGTTTTTCGTGCCGGATCGTTTTGCCGACGCCAGGTACAGGGGAATGGCGGCCAGCTGCGCCGCCACGGAGATGGTCACCATGGCCGGGATGCTGACGTCGTACAGCGTGCCAAGCAGCCAGCTGCCCAGGAACCAGAATACGCCGAAGGAGCACTCGAAGATGCCGTAGCCCGTGGCGCGGCTCTGCTTGGGCACCATGCCGGTCACAGCCGCCTTCAAAATGGACTCCTGGGCGCCCATGCCCACGCCCCACAGGGCAATGCCCACCAGGAGCATAGGCACCGTGTCGAAGAGGAACACGAAGACCGCGAAGGGGGCGGAGATCAGCGTGGACCACACCAGGACGCGGATGCCCTTTTTGTCGTACAGCAGGCCGAAGATCAGAGCCGCCACCGCGTCCACCAGCATGGCCCCGGCGTAGAGCAGGGGCAGCGTGCCGCTGTTGATCAGCGAAGAGGTCTCCGCCAGGCCGGAGGCCAGAGAGGTGAAGTTCCGGGAGACGTGCATGATGACGATGGAGTAGTCGATGAAGCCGAAGGCGAAGAGACTGATGCCCGCAATATACAGGATGAACTCCTTTTTCAGCTTGAAGGGGATGTACTCCTTAGGCTCAGGCTCGAAGCGCTCGGGGTTGGGGAACTTTGCCCGGGTGATCAGCAGAAGGATCAACGTGATGGCGCCGGGGATGGCCAGCACGGCGAAACAGGTGGAATAGATCTGAAAGGCGGTCCCCTCCTGCCGGAACAGCATGACCAGGTACAGCAGCACCGGACCCAGGAATGCGCCGATCTGATCCAGCACCTCCTGGATGCCGAAGCTCTTTCCCGCACCCTCCTGGGAGGCGGCGAAGGACATGACCGTGTCCTTGGCCGGCTTCTTGATGGCCTTGCCCATGCGCTGGATCACCAGCAGCAGACAGGCGGCCACCCAGCCGTGCTCCCCCACCAAGGCCAGGGCGGGGACGGCGATGATGTCCAGCACGTAGCCCAGGATCACCATGGGCCAGTACCGCTTCGTCTTGTCGGTGAGCCGGCCGAACACGTACCGCATGGAGTAGCCGATCAGCTCGCCCAGCCCGGACACGAAGCCGATGGCTCCCGCCGAAGCCCCCAGCAGGGACAGATACGCCCCTCGAATACTGGAGGCGCCCTCATGGGTCATATCCGAAAACAGGCTGACGATGCCGAACAGCACGATGAACAGCATGGCCTGGGACAGGCGCTTTTCTCTATTCTTCATTGTCGTGTCCTCCCGTCACCCGCGCGGTCATCTCCGGGAACTCCGCTTTGCTCTCGGCCTTGCAGCGCCGGTAGAGCGTGTCCAGGAGCCTGGCAAATTCGGCCTTGTCGCCTTCGCCGAGGCCATCCAGTAGCCATTCATAAAATGCCGCTTCGATGTGTGCCTTGGAGTTTTTCAACCCCTCCGCCTTCTCCGTGGCGAACAGAAGCTGGCTGCGTCCGTCTGCCGGGTTTTCCCGGCGGATCAGATAGCCCTTGGCCTCCAGATTGGCCGTCTGGCGGGCTACGGCGCCCTTGTCCAGCCCTGTGATCTGGCATACCGCCGCCTGGGTGACGCCTGGGTTCTTGCGCACCGTGTGGATCACGTCGAGCTCCCCGGAGCCGATCCCCTCGGCTCGCAGAGTCCGCACGGTGAATTTGTTGACCTCACGGGCAATTTTGGTGATCTGTCGCCTTGTGATATCCATATCGAGCACCCCCAAATAAAAAAGATGCAGCATCAACTTGTTTAAATAGATGATACTACATCTTTTTGGTTTGTCAACCCATTTTTGAGAGAAGGGAAGAAATACAGCTCTCTGCGGCTTTTTTCTGACACCCCGTTTGGGCTTATTTGGGTTCGCTCTGCTTCAGCCCGGCTGCGTCTTTCTCCATCCATGAATGCAAGACAGAGGCGATATCGACAGAAGACGCCTGCTCCTGCAGAGAGCGCATCCCGTTGATGATACGGGCATCCTCCGCATCGTCATATGCGGAGAATACGGCGCTGTCCCAGGCGTGCATCGCTCCGTTGATGCGGCGGACCAACTCCACCCCACCGGCCGTGATGGTCACCAGCTTGCGCCGCTGGTTGTTTTCATCGATCACACGGGTGAGATAACCCTTCTGCTCCAGCGCCTTCAGGCTCCGCGCCACGGCGGCGGTATCCAGAACCAGGCTTCTCGCAATCTCGTCCTGGGTGGTGCCGGGATGATAATACACGTTCTGCAGGACGATCCCCTCGTCAAAGGAGATGCCCAATTGCTTGAAGGCCTTTTTCATGTAGCTCTTTTTTTGTTTTCGGCCGCCTCCGCTTAGCCGAAGCGGACGTTGCCCGCCGCAACGATAGCCGGATGACGTTGGCTTTTTCGTCACGCTGCCTTCCAGATTTGCTCTGTGTCCGCCTCGCTCCGGAAGATGCGCTCCGCGGGTACGTCCCGGACCAGCAGGGCCCAGCCGATGACACCGGAGAAGCTCATCAACTCCGGCTTGCCCAGCAGGCGCCGGTACCGATGGCGGGGCGGGGAAGTCCCCCTGTCCCGCCGACCCGTCACAACAGGGACACAATGAATTGTACCGCCAGAACGACAAGGACCAGGGCGGCGGGGTAGGTGGCGGCGTAGGCAGCCGCCACATCACTGGTTCCCGCCACGCGGATCAGAGCGCCCAGCGCCGGCGTGCTGGTCATACCGCCGGTGATGGCCCCCAGATTGTTCAGAAGCCGCATTCTCAGTATCCGGGCGGCGAAGAGATAGCCGCACAGCACGGGTACGACTGTCATCAGTGCGCCATAGCCGAAGAGGACGGCGCCGTGGCTGCGGAGGATCTCCACAAAGCCGGCGCCGCCGGGGACGCCGGCGCCGATGAGGAACAGCATCAGCCCAAGCTCGCGCAGAGTTTCCAGTACCTCGGGTGCCACGGACAGATCCAGCCGGCCAATCTGCCCCATGTGGCCGAACAGCAGCCCCATCAGCAGTGCGCCGCCGCTGTTTCCCAGAGAGAACGCGGCGCCGCCGGGCAGCGGGATCGTGATCCGGCCCAGGAGGATTCCCAGGACCACCGCCAGGGCAAAGGAGAACATGCCAATGGGATCTATGCGCCGGGCCCGGCGCGACTCCTCCTGATCGCCGGAGGGCCGGTCGTCGGACAGGAGGCCCCGCTCCCTCTCCATATCGGCGCGGAGCAGGCGGGGGATGATCTGCACGAACAGCACCACGCCTACCACGCCGAAGGGATAGGCCACAGCATAGCCGACGGAGACCTCCTTCAGCAAGAGCTCGCTGCCGCCTACGGCCTCCTGGGCGGCAGCGTAGCCGGGAGTCGAGGTCAGCGCCCCGGACAGGAGCCCCGCCGCCAGCGCCGAGTCGATCCTGCCGGCCAGGATCAGAAGAACGCAGACCGCCGCCCCCAGACCGATGACGATCAGGGCCAGCAGGGCGTAGGAGCTGACGTTGCGCCGGAAATCCCGGAAGAAGCCGGGTCCGGCAATCAGCCCCACGGCAGTGACAAAGCAGAGCAGTCCCACGCCCTGGACCAGGCTGAACGTGGTCCGCAGGCTGCCGGCGCTGGCTGTGATCAATCCGATCCGGTGGAGCAGGGAGCTGTCCTCCAGCCCGAAGTGGCCGAAGAGCAGCGCCGACAGAAATACGGCGGAGGTTCCCAGCCGGACACCCCACAGATTGATCGACCCCAGCAGATAGCCTGCCGCGGCGATCAGAAAAACGAGAAAGAGACCGTTGCTGCACACGGCGGTGAAAAAACGACTGACAGCATCCATGGATTTTTCTCCTTACTCCTCCTCTCTCTGCTCCTGCATCTGCTGCAGCTCCTCATCGTGCAGGCGTACCCGCTCCCGGAAAAACACCGCCACAGCGCACTTGATCCGGGGCATGACCCAGAACAGCGGGACCCCCAGCAGCAACAGGCTGAGAAGAAGCTCCCCGGCATAGCTCAAGAACAACCCCAAAAGCTTCTTCTTGTATCCCCGCATCAGATGCTTGGACACCCGGATCGCCTGTGGGGCTCCCATCCGGGGATTCTGCGCCAGAAGGAACGGGGCCATGGCATAGTTCAGGATCGCGGCGATGCCGGGGATGATCAGCAGCAGCGACCACAGGGTGACCCGCACGGACATGAACAGCCGCAGCAAAACGGCCTCCCATCTGACGGAGCGGTAATAAAACAGCGTTCCCGGCTCCGCGTCCTCACCCCGGAGACGGAGCAGAATGATCCGGTCAAGGCCCAGCTCCACGACGCTCCCGACGAAAACAGAGAGCACCAGATGCAGGGCCAAAAATAAATAGGTGTATTTCATTACCCCGGCGACGGGGTCGAGCAATCCGGAACGGAGTCCGTTGGCAATGAGAAGAAGAGATAGCTGCAGCGCGGAGAACGCCAGCAGACTGACGCCTCCCAGCGTCAGTGATACGGCAGAGATGGTGAGCCACCGGCCCCGGGAGCGGTCCAGGATCCGGCTGGCCCGTTTTCTCAGCTCTTTGTTGGGTTCCAAGGCTGTACCTCCTTTTGTCGCGCCGCAGGACTCCGGTTCCGGACTGTGAGACCGATCAGAACGGCCCCAGATTGATGATGTTGGCGACGATGACCACGATCAGGCCCACACCGTACTCAATACACAGGAATTTCCACCAGAACTTGACCCAGGTGACGTAGGGGATACCCGCCATGGCCAAGCCGGCGTGGATATTGCCGGAGGTGGGTGTAAAGGGGTTGGACAGGCCGTCTCCGATGACCTCGCACTGTACCGCCACCTGGCGGGTCAGGCCGGTCATCTCCGCCAGCGGCGCCATGATGGGCATTGTGGCGGTGGCCTGACCGGAGCCGGAGGGGATGAGGTAGTTCATCAGACACTGGAAGATATACTGGCCCACCACCGCCATGAAAGCGGGGAGCTTGGATACCAGGCTGGCCGCGCCGTGGAGGATGGTGTGGAGGATCTGGGCGTCGTTGAGGACCACCAGGATAGCCCGGGCAAAGCCCACCATCATGGCGCCCACCACGATGCTCTTCATGCCCTCCACCAGCTTGTCGCAGAACCAATTGAGCCCCTCGCCGTAGATGAGGGCGGCCAGGAAGCCCATCAGCATGAACACGCCGGAGAGCTCCTCAAAATACCAGCCCTTCTTCAGAATACCCCAGATCACCACCGCGAAGGCCAGCACCACCACGCCCAGGATGACCTTACGCTTGGTGGTAAACTCCGGCAACTCGGAGAAGTCCACGTGGTTGTTCTCCAGATAGACCTTGTCCATCTCATACATGAGGGACCGGCTCTGATCCTTCTCCAGCCGCTTGGCGTAATAGATGAGGATCAGGTCCAGCGTAATGATGAATACGGCCAGGGTGATGATGTGGAACGTCATGCCGGAGAAGATGGGGAGGCCGGCAATGCCCTGTGCCACACCCAGGGTAAAGGTGTTGGTGGTGGCGCCGGCAAAGCCCGCCGCGCCGCCGCACATAACGATACCGATGACGATCAGCGAGTCATAGCCCGCTCCGATCATAATGGGTGCCAGGATCGGGATGAAGCAGAGCATCTCCTCGTAGGTCCCCACGGTGGACGCCATGATGGCGAACAGCGTGGCGAGGATGGGGATCACCAAAAATTTTCGTTTGCCCATTTTCATAATCAGCCGCCCGACACCCGATGTGATTGCCCCCGTTTCACCGACGATGTAGAAGGCGCCCACGCAGATGAAGATGGTGAAGATGATGTCCGGTACCGCCTCCATGCCCCGGATAAACGAGGTGATATACTGCATGAAGGAGATCTGCTTCTGATCCTCCAGCACCCGCCAGGTACCCGGGTCCACCACGCTGCGGGTCTTTTCCGTTCCGTCGGGCATGGTGTAGGTCACATCCGTGGTGTCATAGGCGCTGGAAGGGATCACGTATGAGAGAACCGCAAAAATCAGGACCAGGATCATCATGACCGCAAAGGGCCGGGGGAATTCCAGCTTTTTGCGCTTCTTGCCGTTGGCCTCAGTGACTTCCATATTTTCCCTCCTCTTCAAAGAACACTGTCTCTTTCCAAATACCTCTCTCTTCTAAAATACCGGCGCGGGTCGCCGCTCACAGGTCGCTCAATCGATCTCCGATGGTCCCGATCTCCGCGGCCCGCTTCCCGCGCCGGGATTTTATGTCCGGTCCGGCGTCAGCCGGACGGCGATCCGCGCCGGATCGCTCCGCCCCTTCGGGCTGCTGTATCCGCTCTGTGATATATGCGGCGACGAACCGGGCCGCCGGAGCGGTATCACCGAACGCAAAGCCAAATGTTTCTCCGTTTTCCCCGCGGATGGTGAGCAGGCGGAAGGGCCGCTCCACCTTTCCCGCCTCCTTTTCCGGGGCGGTCATGCACAGCCTGGGGACCGCCTCCAGGGCACAGTCCGCGACGGCGTCAAACCGCCAGATGCGGCCGCCCCGGTAGAACTCGCCGTCCACCAGAGAGCGCACCTCCGTATAGGTATACATATGGCGTTCGTCCAGAATAACATAGGTGCTCTGGTAGTTGGAGGACCGGGCTTGCTCATCCTGGCTGTCCCAGCGGAAGAGCGGCTCGGTTTTGATCCCCAGGGGAGAGTATCCCTGGAGGAGTTCGGTCCTCAGACCCTCCACGTCCTCCTCCGCCAGTGCCAGCTCCTTCAGAGCGGCCCGCCGGAGTTCCGCGGCGGAGAACCGTCGCCGGGCGGCCTCATCCACCTCACTTCCGGTGACGCGGACCGTCCTCTGGCGGACCCACAGCCAGAGGGCCATGGCGGCGAACGCGATGCCGATGTAGAGAAAGATGTGACTTCCCCCCCTGTGATATCCCGCAGAGCCCAGGGCGAAGCCCAGCACCAGCAGCAGCAATATCGCGTACCGGTTTCTCCTGTAGAAATACAGCGATGCCCGCTCCTCGTATGACCGTTCCATGATTCCCCCTTAAAACGGACGGGCCGTTACCGGAACGGGAGAAACCGTCCCAGCAGGCCGTTGACGATGCGCCCCTTTTCCAGGGCCATATCCCCGCCAATGAACACGTACTCGATGCCCTCCGGCGGCTCCAGCCGGCCGAAGTCCGCCCTGTCGATAATCGTCGCCGGATCAAACACGGTAATGTCTGCGTCGCAGCCCACCTGAATCCGCCCCTTGCTGAACAGACGGAGCCGGTCGGCGGGGGCCAGAGTCATTTTCCGCAGCGCGTCGATGAGAGACAGCTCTCCTGCCTCCCGGACGAAGCGTCCCAGCACCCGCGGGAAGGTCCCGGCGGCCCGGGGATGTCCGCCGCCGCCGCGCAGCAGCCCGTCTGAGGCGATCATCCCCCGCGGGTTCTTCACCGCCAGGAGGATCTCATCCTCCCGCATGGAGAAGGCCACGGCCAGCATGGTAGGATAGTTCTCCCGGGCGTCCCGGAATATCTCCTCGGTGCACCGTACGTACCGGTACGGCTCGCCGGTCAGCATGATGTCGCCGTAGTCCTTTCCCCAGTTCTCCAGGCAGCCCTCGTCAAAGACGGTGGAGCCGATGGTGCAGGAGAAGGCGTTGTACGGATAGGTGTCGTAGTCCAGCCCGGGGTCGCTCTCCATGGCGCTGTTGATGAGCTCCAGCGCCTGGCGCATATGACCGTATGCCGAGCAGCTGGACAGGTGTGAGATCTGGAGCCGGGGGCGGATATCCCGGGAGAAGCGCACCATCTCCCGGACCGGGTCGATGTTTTTGATGGCGTCGTTCCGGTAGTGGATGGACACCATATGGTTGGGGTCTTCAGATGCCGTCACCGCAAAGAGCATTTCCTCATAGGTGATGGCGGGATCGTACTCCACACCGAAGGAGATACCGTTGGCTCCCTCGGCCAGCTCGGCGGCCAGTTGCCTGCGGTATTTCTCCCGCTGTTCCTGGGTGGAGGGGTCGTGGGGACGCAGGCCATCCTGGCTCCGCAGCACGTTGTAGCCCGTCTGCATGGTGTAGTTGACGGGCGCTCCGCCCAGCTCCCGGAGGATCTCCTTGAAGACGGACAGTGGCTGCCGGGAGTGGCCGCAGTTGCCGCCGCAGACGGTAGTCACGCCCATCTCCAGCATGCGCCGACTGATGTCATAGTGCCTGCCGTCCCGGGCGAAGTCCTCCTCATGCATGTGGATGTCAATGAAGCCCGGGGACACCACCTTGCCCGCCGCCCCGATCTGCAGCCGCGCCTCCGGGACGCCGCTGCCCACGAAGGCGATACGCCCGTTCTCGATGCCCACGTTGGCCCTTCTCATCTGCCCGCTCTGAAAGTCCGGATAGACTCCGTCGGTCAGCAGAATATCCAGCATATTGTGCACCCCCTTGTTACAATCGCTCCGCTGCCACGCTATGCCTCTGCCATCTCGCAGAAGTCGCAGGCGATATTGGCGTAGAAGGATACGAAGTTATACAGCATTTCCACCGGCACGTTTTCGTCCTTGGTGTGGGAGTTGGCCAGCACGCCCGGCCCGAAGATCCCCGTGGGAATGTGGAGATATGTGGACAGGATGCCGGCGTCGGTCCAACCGCGGCTGCGGTTGATGGGGATCTCCTCTGTGCCCAGGAAGTCGCAGAGGACCCTGGTAATGCACTTGTTGATTCTGGCCTCCGGGTCGGCGATGGCCGGGGCGTGGGCCAGGGTCTTCATCTGCCCGTTGGGCATCAGGGAGAGCGTGGCCTGGAAATCCGGGTCCTCCGCGTGAAGCTGATCGATGATGTCCTGGTACTCCTTGAGCACGGTCTGGGTCGTCTCTCCCGGCACATAGCGCCGGTCCAGCTGCAGCGTGCACTCGCCCGCCACGGTGCTGACCTGGTCGCCGCCGAAGATCTTTCCGTAGTTCATGATGGCGGGCCCCATATATTCGTCGGTTCTGGTTTTCAGCAGCGGCTCCAGATCTCTGGCCACCCGCTCAATAAACTTGGACGCCTTCGCGATGGCGTTGATGCCCAGCTGGGCCTGACCGCCGTGCATGGTTTTGCCCTGGAACTTCACCTGTATCCACTCCAAGCCCCGGTTGCCAAGGGAGAAGCCGTAACCGGACGGCTCACCCACAATGGCGCCGTCATAGCTGTTTCCCTCCAGCGCAAAGATCTCGGTTCCGTCGGACTCCTCCTCCTCGCCGCAGACCCCGGTAAACAGGATATCTCCCTTAAGGCGGATGCCTGCCCGCTTCAGGACCAGCAGCGTCATCAGCATGCAGGCGACGCCGCCCTTCATGTCGTTGCTGCCGCGGCCGTAGAGACAGCCGTCCCGCACCACGGGGTCAAAGGGCTCCACCACCATGTTGTAGGGCGGTACGGTGTCAATGTGTCCGTTGAACAGCAGACTGTGCCCGCCGCCTGTGCCGGGCAGGGAGATATAGACGTTGTTTCTCTTTCCCTCCACGTGGACCTTTTTGGCGTCAAAGCCGTTGGCAATGGCCCAGTCGTAGATAAAATCCCCCACCTCGGCCTCCCGGTCGGGGACATCACAATGACTGGGGATTCTGACGAGATCTGAGGTCAGCCTCACCACCTCGTCAACCGTATAGAAGCTGGAAAAATCGATCATGTTATCCCTCCTTTTTTGCGACACCACCGGAAAACGCCGCAAAACATATCTGCGGCAAACACGTTCCGACGCCGGCCGTTTTGCCGGACATCTGATATCAAATACTTTACAAAGTGTCTACAAACGACGGACAAACGTCCCGCTGGCGAGAACGCTTTGCTGTTGCCGGCATGAAAAGAGGCGGACTTCGGCCCGGCCCGGCCCCTCGCGGCGTCAGTCGCCGCTGTTTTCAGCCAAAATTTTTGTCAAATTTGGCCAAAACGTTGGTAGCGCGTGTTTTCCCGCGGGCTATACTGTAAGTGCAATCGCCGAAGGGAGGCTCTCCGCAGCGCGGATGCGGAGAGGGAAGATCCACACGTATTTACCACTCTGTTTGCCGGGGTATCCTAACCGTTCTGATTGAGCCGCCAAAGCGGCCGTAACTGAACAAGCACTCTCTTCTTGTCTTCACTTCCATGGCGAACAGAGTGTTAATATATGCCCTGCGCCAGACGCGGCGGCGTTTCGGCGCCGCTGCTGTCTGGCCGGGGTATTTTTCAGGAGATATGGCCCGCCTGCTACGCGGCGCGGCCCCGGCAGTTCTGGCCCGTGAGCGGCGGATACGGGGTGCGCTATGTGGCCGTCCGCCGGGAGAGCCTGGAAGACCTGTCACGAAATGATCTGTAAGCGCCTGTGACACGCCCGCTGTTTGGGATGAAGCGAAGCAGAGGCACGGAGGTGATCTCCGTGCCTCTGCTTCGCTTTGTTTGCTCCGGGTGCCGCGTCCAAAAGACGCCCTCTTGACATCGCCGCAGATTTCTGCTACTATACAGGAAAATGTTCCAAACGGAACAAAAAGGCGGTGAAAATTATGAAACGGGAAGTAAAACTGGAGGAGACGTTCCTCTTTGACGGCGCGGCGGAGGCGCTGGCGGAGGTGGGAGAGGCAAAGATCGTGAGCTACGGCAAGGGCGAGCTGATCTACGACGGAGCCAGCTTCCCCCGCGCCCTGGGCGTTCTGCTGCGGGGCCGGGCTGAGGCGGTATCCGCCGCGAGGGAGACAGCGGTGCTGTCCGCCTTCTATCCCGGAGCCGTATTCGGCGCCGCCGCTCTGTTCGGCTCACGGGAGCAGTATGTGAGCCGGATTCGCGCCGTGACGGAGTGCGCCGTGCAGTTTCTGCCCGAGGAGCTTCTGGAGCGGATGTTTCTCCGCTATCCCCGGACGGCGCTGAACTATATCGCCTTTCTCTCCTCCCGGGTGAGGCTGCTCAACGGCAAGATCGCCGTGCTGGAGCAGAACGACGCCGAGGGGCGCCTGTACCGCTACCTGACGGAGAACTGCGACGCCGACGGCCGCCTGCCCCAGCGGCTGACCATGACCCGCCTAGCTGCTACACTGAACATGGGCCGCACCAGCCTTTACCGCTCCCTGGAGAGCCTGCAGAAAAAGAATCTGATCGTCCGCACGGACGGAAAAATGGAGGTAATCAAATGATGAAGAAGCTTGTAAGCCTGCTGCTGGCGCTGGCGCTGGCATTCTCCCTGGCCGCCTGCGGCGGAAAAACGAACCCTGTCCCCGCCGAGCCCGTGGATATCAATCTGTACGTGCTCTCCGGCCCCACCGGCATCGGCGCGGTGAACCTGCGGGCCAGGGCCGAGGCGGGGGAGACCCTTGCCAACAACTACACCGTCACCATGACCGGCGCCAACGACGAGGTGGTGGCCGCCATTTCCAACGGCCAGGCGGATATCGCCTGCGTGGCCACCAACCTGGCCGCCACCCTCTACAACAAGACCGAGGGCGGCGTGAAGGTGCTGGCGGTGAACACCCTGGGCGTGCTGTCCATTCTGACCAATGGCGGGTCGCTGAACGCCGTAGCCGACCTGCGGGGCAAGACCATTTACAGCCCCGGCCAGGGCGCCAATCCCGAGTATATCCTCCGCTACGTGCTGCAGGGCAGCGGCCTTGACCCCGACAGCGATGTGACCATCCGGTTCGTGGGCGAGGGCAGCGAGCTGCTGACCGTCTGGCAGAGCGAGCCGGAGGCCGTCATCATGGCGCCCCAGCCCGTGGCCACCACGCTGCTGATGCAGAACGAGGGCGCGGCAACCGCCTTTGACATGACCGAGGAGTGGGACAGGATCTCCGGCGGCGGCAGCACGCTGATGATGGGCTGCGTCATCGCCCGTACCGCGTTCCTGGCCGAACATCCCGAGGCTGTGGCCGGCTTCCTGGCCGACTATGCCGCCTCCATTGAGGCGGCCCAGACCGACCTGGAGGGCACCGCGTCCCTCTGCGAGCAGTACGGCATCATCCCCAAGGCGGCCCTGGCCATGAAGGCCATCCCCCGGTGCGGCCTGACCTATGTGGCCGGCGGCGAGATGAAGGAGCAGCTCTCCGGCTATCTGCAGGTGATGTTCGACGCCAACCCCAAGAGCGTGGGCGGCAAGCTGCCCGGCGACGACTTCTACTATGGCGCGTAAACGGTGGCATACCGCCGCAGCCGTCGTCTTCTGGCTGTTGCTGTGGCAGGCGGGGGCCATGCTGGCCAACCAACGGCTGCTGATCCCCATCCCCACCCCGGCGGACACGGCGGCGGCGCTGGCGCGTCTGGGCGGCACCGGCCGCTTCTGGCTGACGGCGGGGGCCTCGGCGGCCCGGATCGGCGCCGGCTTCCTGCTGGCGGTGCTGCTGGGTACGGCGTGCGCCGCGGCGTCGGAGCGCTGGGGCTGGTTCGGCACCGTGTCGGAGCCCCTGGTGCGCCTGATGCGGACGGTGCCGGTGGCGGTGGTGACGATCCTGGTGTTCCTGTGGCTGCCCCGGGGGCGCATCCCCGGGTTCATCGCCTTTCTGACGGTGTTTCCCATCGTTTGGAGCAACGTGGCCCAGGGCATCCGCCACGCCGATCAGGGCCTGGTGGAGATGGCCGCGGTCTTCGGCATGGGCCGCCGGGAGATCCTGCGGCAGATCACCCTGCCGGGCATCCGCCCCTATTTTACGGCGGCGGTGGCTACCGGCCTGGGCTTCGCCTGGAAATCCGGCGTGGCGGCGGAGATCATCTGCCGCACGGAGCTGAGCCTGGGCAGCATGCTGTGGAGCAGCAAGAGCGCCGTGGCCTATGATGAGGTGTTCGCCCTGACGGCGGTGATCGTGATCGCCAGCGCGGCGCTGGAGACCGTGGCCAGGCGCCTTTTGAAAGGAGGCCGCCGTGATCCGGTTTGAGAACGTGACGTTTTTCTACCAGGCCAGGAGGCCTGTGGTCGAGAACTTCTCCCTGGAGATCCCCGACGGAGACCGGCTCTGCCTGTCCGGCCCCTCCGGGGAGGGCAAGACCACCGTCCTGCGCCTGCTGATGGGCCTGGAGAGGCCCCGCCGGGGCCGGATCACCGGCACGGAGGGCCTGCGCTTTTCCGCCGTGTTCCAGGAGGACCGGCTGATCCCGGAGCGGACGGCTCTGGAGAACGTGGCTCTGTTCTCCGATGACGAGACGGCCCGGGCGGCCCTGGCCCGTCTGGGTCTGGACGACGTGCTCCGCAGTCTGCCGGTTGAGCTGTCCGGCGGACAGCGGCGCCGGGTGGCCCTGGCCCGGGCCCTGGCCCATCCCTGCGATGTGCTGGTGCTGGACGAGGCGCTGACAGGCTTGGACGAGGCGGCGTCGGAGCGGTGCCTGGCCGCCATCCGCCGCGCCGCGGAGGGGAAGACCCTGGTCCTGGTGACCCACGAGAGCGCCCACGCCGCGGCGCTGGGGGCCCGGACCGTGCGGCTGTGAGGCGGCAGGTCCACCACTTGACAAAACAACGGGAAAGAGATAGGATACCATTAACAGGAATGGAAGCTGTATCCAGCCACAAGGAGGGGGAGAGCATGGCGGACGGACGTCGCTCCAGCGAGGATTACCTGGAGGCGATCCTGATGATCCGGGAGAAGAAGGGGAGCTGCCGCAGCGTGGACGTGGCCGCCCACCTGGGCTTTTCCAAGCCCAGCGTCAGCATCGCTGTGACCAAGCTGGTGGACAGCGGCTGCGTGGAGCGCCGGGACGACGGCCAACTGCTGCTGACGGAGAAGGGCATGGCCATCGCCCGCAATACCCTGGACAAGCACCACCTTCTGACGGACCTGTTCTGCGCCCTGGGCGTGGGTCCCGATACGGCGGAGCACGATGCCTGCCTCATCGAGCACCACCTCAGCGAGGAGACCTACGAGAAGCTGCGCCAGTTCTGGCAGACGCGTCAGAGCTGAGCCATCGTGACAAAGAGAAAACGCCGACCGTGCGGTCGGCGTTTTTCTGCTTGTTCTTGAGGAGAACAAAGGAAGGGTCCCACCGGAGAGAGGGAGATCTCCGGCCAGGTCAGCGCCGGGGAGCGGCGCTGAATGCTTTTGAGGTTTGAGGATAGAAAGGAAGAAGTTCCGTTCGGAACTTATGGGCCTACTTTAGCGGAAACGCGGCAAAATGTAAAGCGACAATTTTTCATAGAAACATGAGAACTTGTCATATTAAACAGATGAGGTCCCACTGGGGCGGGGAAAACAGGAAAGAACGCCGAATTCCGGCACCCTGCGGCTTTTTCTCTTGCCGGACGGACGATGGGCCCTTATAATAGCTGTATGAAGAAATCTAATGGTAAGAGGGAGGTGAGCGGATGGACACCAAAAAGCTGGAGGCCCTGGCGGCGGCCGTGCACCAGGGCAGCTTTACCCGGGCGGCGGAGACGCTGGGCTATACCCAGTCGGGCCTGACCCACATGATGAACGCCCTGGAGAAGGAGCTGGGCTTTCCCGTTCTGATCCGGGACCGGTCCGGCGTACGCCTAACGGAGGGCGGCCAGCGGATCTTCCCCCTGGTGCAGGAGTGCCTGGCGGCTGCGGAATCGCTGGAGCGGGAGGCCGCCCTGCTGCGCAGCGGCCGGGAGGAGACGCTCCGGGTGGCGGCCTATGCCAGCGTCGCCATTCACTGGCTGCCGGAGGTGGTGCAGCAGTTCCGCAGCGACCATCCCGACGTCAGCGTCCATCTCCAGATGGGCAGCGTGGTGGAGGTCTACGACTGGCTGCGCCAGGGGAAGGTGGACATGTGCTTTGCCAGCCGCCAGGAGGACGCGGACGTGGAGTGGTTTCACCTGAAGGATGATCCCCTGCTGGTGGTCCTGCCGCCGGATTACGACCTGGCTGGCCGGGAGGCCATCCCGGTCTCGGCCTTTGCCGGCCGGGAGATGCTGATGCCCTCGCCGGGCATGTATCTGGACACCATGCGGGTGCTGCGGGCCCATGGCGTGGAGCCGGCGGTGCGGCAAACCCAGCTCAGCGACAGCGCCATCATCTCCCTGGTGGAGCACGGCCTGGGCTTCAGCGTGCTGTCGGAGCTGATTCTCCGGGGCCGGAAGAGCGACGTGCTGGCGGTGCCCATGGACCCGCCGGCGGTCCGGGAGCTGGGCGTCGCCGTTCCGCCCCGGCGGGAGCTGCGTCCGGCGGTCCGTCAGTTCATCGCCCGGGCCCGGGAGATCATCGAAAACTTGTCTTAAAGAGCAGAGGTATCTTATGCTGACATTTGAAAAAGTGACGCCGGAGAACGGCCATGTGCTGCGGAGCTATTACGAGAACTGCACCTACCGCCTGTGTGAATACGCCGTGGGCACGAAGCTCATGTGGGGCGGCTATCTGAACCCCTGCTTCGCGGAGGCGGCGGGCTGTCTGGTGGTGTGCAATCTGATCCGGGGGGAGATCCTGTTCGACTATCCGGTGCCCTCGGCGGAGGGGGACGTGGACGCCGCCCTCACCGCCATCGAGGACTACTGCACCAAAAAGGGCATCCGCCCGGTGATCTCTGTGGTGCCGGAGGAGGAGGCCCCGACCCTGCTCCGCCGCTATTCCCGGCTGACGCTGACCAACGAGCGGGTGTGGAAGGACTATCTCTACCGCTCGGAGGACCTGGCCGCCTTCGCCGGCCGCCGCTACAGCGGCCAGCGCAACCACATCAACAAGTTCCGCAAGGAGTATCCCCAGGCCCGCTTTACCGAGCTGACCGATGGGGCGGCCCCCCGGCTGGACCGCTTCTGGGAGCGGTACGCCGCCGAGTTCCGGAAGGACAACCCCCGGGCCGTCCAGGAGCTGGAATATGCCCGGGAGACCTTTGCCCTGGCCGGCAGCGGCTGGTTCCGGGCCGGCGGCCTGGAGGTGGACGGGGAGCTGGTGGCCGTCTGCCTGGCGGAGAAGTGCGGCGACACTCTGGTGATGCACATCGAGAAGGCCCTCTACTCCTACGCCGGGGTCTATCCCACCCTGGTCCAGGCCTTCGCCGCCCGGTTCGCCGCCGACTGCCGGTGGATCAACCGGGAGGACGACGCCCGGGACAAGGGCCTGCGGACCTCCAAGATGCAGTATCTGCCGGCGGAGCTGGCGGCGAAGATGCACTTCGCCGTGGGTACGGAGCTGGACGACTGGGACGCCATCCCCCGGCTGGAGACGGAGCGCCTGGTGCTGGATGGGCTCACCGAGGCGGACAAGCCCGCCTACAACGCCCTGTGCCTGGACGATGAGCGGAACCGCTGGTGGGGCTACGACTACCGGGAGGACCTCCGCGGGGAGCTGACGGAGGACTACTTCCTGGAGGTGGCCCGTCAAGACTTCGACAAGCGCATGGCGGTGAACTTCGCCGTCCGGCTGGAGGGCCGGCTCATCGGCGAGGCGGTGCTCTACAACTTCGACTGGCGGGGCGGCGCCGAGCTGGGCTGCCGCATCGCCCCGGAGTTTGCCGGCCACGGCTACGGCACCGAGGCCTTCGCCGCGGCGGCGGAGTGGGCCCTCTACCGGCTGGGTATGGACCGGGTGGTGGCCAAGTGCTATAAGGAGAACGCCGCCTCCTGTAAAATGCTCTCCTCCTGCATGCGCCGCAGCGGGGAGGACGAGACATTCTTCTACTTCAAGAAGACGGTGTAAGAGAACGGGTGAAAAGCCGGAGGGAGCAAAACCCTCCGGCTTTTTGCGCACTTTTTGCGCAGGTTGGTCGCGTTTTCCGCGCACCTTTGTGCGCACGTTCTGCGCGCTTTTTTGCGCAATTTCCGCGCACTTTTTTGTGCGATTTCGGCGGAATAATCCGGCGCCCGCCGCCCCATACTACCGAAAAATGGGAGGGAGACGGCCGATGGAGACAATGGATTTTGCCGAACGGATCCGGCAGCTGGACGAGGCGCTGGGGGACGGACGCTGCTTCGACGTGACCAGCCGGATGCTGGAGATTTCGGGCCGGCAGGCCAAGCTGTGGGTCATCAACGGCTTTGCCGACGACGCGGTGCTGGAGCGGATGGTGGCGGTGTGGCTGAACATCCCCAACTGGAGGGGCATCGGGACGGCAGAGGATTTTCTGGCCCGCTGGGTCAGCATCGCCGACGCGGCGGCGGAGACGGATCGGGATAAGGCGGTGAAAGCGGTTTTCGCCGGCAAGACCCTGCTGGTGATCGACGGTCTGGCCGGCGGCATCCTGCTGGACGCCAAGCAGTTCCCCCTGCGGACCGTGGAGGAGCCGGACGCCAGCCGGGTCCTCCGGGGCAGCCACGACGGCTTCGGCGAGAGCCTGATGCGCAACGCCGCCCTGCTGCGCCGGCGCATCCGCCACAGCGCGCTGACCATGGAGCTGCATCAGGTGGGCGGGCGGACGGGGCTGGACACGGCTATCTGCTACATGGAGGGGCTGGCCGACGAAAAGCTGGTGGCGGAGCTGCGGGGGAAGCTGGCCGCCATGGACCTGCGCTCGGCCTCCATGGGGCAGGAGAGCGTGGCGGAGAGCCTGTCGCCCCGCCAGTGGTACAACCCTTTTCCCAAGGTCCGGTACTGTGAGCGGCCGGACGTGGCGGCGGCCTGCCTGATGGAGGGCAGCGTGCTGCTGATGGTGGACAACTCCGCCTCTGTGATGATTCTGCCCACCACCATCTGGAGCTTTGCCGAGGAGATCAACGACTACTACTTCCCGCCCCTCATCGGCTCCTATCTGCGTATCCTGCGGCTCATCGTGCTGACGCTGACGCTGTTCGTCACCCCCATGTGGTACCTGCTGGTGAACGATCCGGTCCATCTGCCCGAGAGTCTGGGCTTTCTGCTGGTGGAGGGGGAGTACGCCGTGCCGCTGATCGTGCAGCTGCTGCTGGTGGAGTTCATCATCGACATTTTGAAGCTGGCCTCTCTGAATACCCCCAACGCCCTGAGCAACTCCTTCAGCATGCTGGGGGCGCTGATTTTGGGGGATTTCGCCGTTCAGTCCCGGTGGCTGGTGCCGGAGGTGCTGGTGTATATGGCCTTCGTGGCGGTGGCCAACTACGCCCAGCACAGCTACGAGATGGGTTACGCCTTCAAGCTCTGCCGCTTTCTGCTGCTGATCCTCATCTGGCTGCTGGGCTGGTGGGGCTTCGGGGCGGGAGTGGCCGTTATTCTGACGCTGATCGCCACCACCAAGCCACTGCTGGGCCGGGGGTATCTCTACCCGCTGATCCCCTTCAACGGCAGGGCGTTGTGGGCGGTGCTGCACCGGCGGCCGGCCGGGAGGGGGAACACGTGACGCATCTCCCACCGGGACAGGCAGCCCCCGGCGGCAAAAGTACCCAAAAGCGCCGTTTAGAAACTACGTTTCTAAAAACTTCCTTGCGCGCCATGCCTTTGACCATGTTGTTAGTGCCTACTACACGATCACGGGAGTTGTGATGTATTCGTTTCAAGTATGATCCTCTGTGCTTCTTGGCTTCGCTACCGCTGGCGCTGCCGCTCTGCTCAAAACGGTAGGACCTTGCTCTTCTACCGTTGTGGAAATGCAGCGGCAGCGAAGCGGTAGCGGAAAGAGAACGATATGGGATCATACTTGCAGGAAAAAATACTTTATCTTCCGCAATCGTGAGGTGCATGCTACCGACAAGCATAATCTTGCTACGCGCTGAAGGAAGTCTTGAAACCATGGGTTTCAAGCGGCGCTTTTGCCTACTTTTCCCGCTGATGGGAAAAGTAGGCCCCCGGAGGGCGCCCCCGCGTCCGGAGACGCGGAACTACCCCCGTCCTCGCCGGAGGCGCGCCCTTGCGTTGGTCAGCGCGGAACTAACCCTTACCCCCGGAGGGCGTCTCCTCGCATCGGTCGATGTGAAACAATCTCCCCCCTTGCCGCGTCCCGGGGACGCGGCAAGATTCCCTGCTCGGGCGGGCAGAGACGCCCGCCCCTACGGGACTGGCGCGGGTGCGTTTGCTTCGGGCGGGGGCACGGAACATACCCTTTGCACAGGGAACAAGCCCATGTCCGGGAGGGCACAGAGGCCCTCCCCTACGAAAGGGGGCGGCGCTGCGCTCGCCATGGGCGAGCAGAGAGGCCCGCCCCTACGGAACTGGCGCGGGTGCGTTTGCTTCGGGCGGAGACGCGGAACCATCCCCTTGCCCACCGTCGTGTCAGCCGCCGCCCGGTCATTTCATGCCCGGCCAGCGGGACACTCTTGCTCACCGTCGGCCCAGCCGCCTCTTGCTCCCGTTGGTCGCAACAGCCGGGGGCCTTCCTCGAATTCGGCTCACTAATCCCGCCACAGGCGGCGTTTCGCCGAATTCCTCGAAACCGCCTCGCTTTTCCCGCCATACCCCAAGGGCACTTGCGACCGCAGCCGCTCGTGCTTCGCGGGCCGTCGCTGGCGCTGGCGGCGCTTTGGCGCTTTCCGCTGCCGCTCCTTTTTATCAACGGTAGAAGCATCTGTTCCTACATTTTTGAGCAGCGCGGCAGCGGAGCCAAGGAGCAGAGACGATACAACATTTAGGGCCATTAGCAACAGCTATCGCCTCGCGGGGTATAGATTTCTACAAACTCCGTAGCGCGGTGCGCGCAGGAAGGTCTTGGAAACTACGTTTCCAAGCGGCGCTTTGGTTACTTTGCCGCTGTTGGCAAAGTAACCCGTGCCTGGGGGCACGGAACATACCCTTTGCACAGGGAACAAGCCTATGTCCGGGAGGGCACAGAGGCCCTCCCTACGGATATCCCAAAGAGTGCTGCCGCATCGTATCAACGTGGAACGCTCCCTGATTGGGCGGGGACAGAGCCCCGCCCCTACGGAGGGGGCGCGGCAATGACAGCGGGGACAGTGGACGAATTCTCCGCAAGAAATCTTGCTTATTTCAAAGCCGCCCGCTTGCACAGCGGGTGGCGAAACAAACCCTTATCCCGCTGGAGGCTGTCCGGCCCACCGTTGCGCCAGCCGATTTCCGCTTTCCGTTGGTCGCGGCAACCGGGGTACTGCCTCGAAATCAGCTCGCTTCATCTGCCGCTGGCAGCGCTTCGCTGATTTCCCCTTCACAATCCCCCATGCGGTTCGGAAGCGAGTCCTTTACAAGAAAACTTACCGCAAATGAAAGCCGCCCGCTTGCACAGCGGGTGGCTTTGTGCTATCCTTAACCCGTATGATTGTATGGAAAAGGAGGGATCCCATGGCGTCGCTGCGGGACAAGCGGCTGTTTCTGCTGGACATGGACGGCACCATCTATCTGGACGAGCAGTTGTTCGACGGCGTGCCGGACTTCCTCAGCCGTGTCCGGGAAACCGGCGGGCGCTACCTTTTCCTCACCAACAACTCCTCCCGGGGCGTGGAGGGGTACATAGAGAAAATGCGCCGCCTGGGCATCGAGACCGCGCCGGACGATTTTCTCACCTCCGTGGACGCCACGGTGCGCCACCTGAAGCGGCATCTGCCGGGAAAGCGGTGCTACGTGTTCGGCACCCGGTCCTTCTGCGATCAGCTGGGGGAGGCCGGCATCCCGGTGACGACGGACCGGGAGGACAGCGTGGACGTGCTGCTGTGCGGCTTCGACACGGAGCTGACCTTCCAAAAGCTGGAGGACGCGTGCATCCTGCTCGGCCGGGGCGCCCAGTGGATCGCCACCAACCCGGACTGGGTATGTCCCACCTGGTACGGCAGCGTGCCGGACTGCGGCAGCGTGTGCGCCATGCTGACCCGGGCCACCGGGCGGCAGCCGGTGGTCATCGGCAAGCCGCGGCCGGCCATGGTGGAGCTGGCCCTGGAGCGGACGGGCTTTTCGGCAGAGCAGGCCGTCATCATCGGCGACCGGCTTTACACCGACGTACTCTGCGGCGTCAACGCCGGCATCGACAGCATCTTCGTCCTGTCCGGCGAGGGTGTACGCGCCGACATTGAGAAATATGACATCCACCCCACGTGGGTCTATCAAAATATCAAGAGAGTTTGGGAGGACATGAGATGAAACTCAACTACAAACGCACCGCGCTGATCGGTTTCGCCTTCTTCGGCATCCTGCTCCTGTGGCAGGTGTATGACTCCTGGTGCCCCACCTTCCTGACCGACATCTTCGCCCGCAACATCTACGAGATGTCCTCGGCGGAGCTGAAGGCCAGCGACCCGGAGAAGATCCTCAACGTCCAGTGGATCGTCGGCATCATCATGGCCTGCGACAACCTGGCCGCGCTGATCCTGCTGCCGATCTTCGGCAACCTGTCCGACAAGACGAAGACCCCCATCGGCAAGCGCATGCCCTATATCCTGGTGGGCACCTTCGTTTCCGCCGTGGCCTTCCCCTTTATCCCGCTCTTCTTCCACTACAACAACGTGGCCGGCATGATCGTCATGATGGCCATCGTGCTGCTGTTCATGATGATGTACCGCAACCCGGCCGTGGCGCTGATGCCCGACATCACGCCCAAGCCCCTGCGGGCCAAGGCCAACGGCATTATCAACATCATGGGCTATTTCGGCGGCGCCTTTGCCACCGTCCTGGGCCTGGCCTTCGTGCTGTCCCATTACATCAACGCCCCCGTGGCCGAGCGCAATCTCTGGACCATCGAGCTGCCCTTTATCATCGCCGCCGCGCTGATGGTGATCTCCGCGCTGGTGCTGTTCAAGACCATCCGGGAAAACGAGCTGGCCGAGGAGCTCAAGGACGAGCTGGCGCTGGGTGAGCAGATGGCCGCCGTGGAGACGCCCATCGACGACGACAAGCCCATGTCCAGGGCCAACCGCAACATGCTGCTGGCGATCCTGGGCGCCGAGTTCCTCTGGTTCATGAGCGACAACGCCCTGGGCACCTACGTGGGCAACTACGTCATCTACTATCTGAACGCCGTGTCCAGCGCCACGATGATCCTGACGATCCTCGGCGGCCTGGCCTCCGTCGTCGGCTTCGCCATCGCCGGCGCCATCGCGGACAAGATCGGCCGCAAGTGGACGATCTCCGCGGGATTGATGATCACCTTCCTGGGCCTGATCGTCATGTGCTTCGTGGTGCCCACCGGCGTGGCCGCCGCCAACGCCGCCCACGGCGAGTTCACCTTCCCGAAGCTGCTCTACGCGGTGTGGGTGCTCAAGGGCTTCGGCATGGCGCTGGTGCACAACTGCTCCTTCCCCATGGTGGTGGAGCTCTGCTCGGCCAAGAAGATCGGCAAGTTCACCGGCTACTACTACGCCGCCAGCATGTCCGCCCAGACGGTGACGCCCGTGCTGCTGGGACTGGTCCTGCGGGCAGCCAACGCCTGGCGCGCCCTGCCGGTCTATGCCTGTATCCTCACGCTCCTGAGCTGCACGGTCTTCACCTCCCTGGTCAAGAACATCAAGGCCGGCAAGGTGGCCAACGTCACCGGGCTCGAGGCTCTGGGCGGCGACGATTGAGGATAGACCATGCGGTATAACGTGCGAAAAGGTGTTTTGGCCGCGCTGGTCCCGGCCGCGGCCGGCGGGCTCTATACGCGGGCCCTGCGGTGCCGCCGGGACCACCCCGACTGGGAGTATCTGCGGCAGTGGCGCTACGCCCACCGGGGACTCCACCACAAGCCGGTGGTGCCGGAGAACTCCATGGCGGCCTTCCGCCGGGCGGTGGAGGGCGGCTTCGGCGCGGAGCTGGACGTGCATCTGATGCGGGACGGGAAGCTGGCCGTCATCCACGACAGCAGTCTCAAGCGGACCGCCGGCGCGGACGTGGTGGTGGAGGATCTGACGGCTGAAGAGCTGAAGCAGTACCGCCTGGAGGGCACCGACGAGACCATCCCCCTGCTGGAGGAGGTGCTGACCCTGTTCCAGGACCGGGCGCCCCTGGTGGTGGAGCTGAAGAGCGAGCGGGGCAATTACAACGAGCTGACCGCCGCCGCGGTGGCCCTGCTGGATAAGTACCGGGTGCGCTACTGCATCGAGTCCTTCGACCCCCGGTGCCTGGTGTGGCTGCGGGAGAACCGGCCGGAGATCGTCCGGGGTCAGCTCAGCGAGCAGTTTTTGCATCACAAGAAGGACGGCGCGACCCTCAGCCGGACGGCGCAGTTCGTTCTGGGCAACCTGCTGATGAATTACAAAACGGAGCCGGATTTCATCGCCTACAATTTCGAGGACCGGGACTGCCTGAGCGTGCGGCTTTGCCGGAAGCTATACCGGGTGCAGGAGGTCAACTGGACCATCCGCACACGGGAGCAGATGGCCGAGGCCGAGAGGGCCGGAAATCTGGTCATCTTTGAGCAATTTGTTCCGGAAAACAAGGAGTAACGACATGAGAGTCATCACAGGGTCCGCCAGAGGCAGACGGCTGAAGGAGCTGGAGGGCATGGAGACCCGGCCCACCACCGACAAGGTGAAGGAGAGCCTGTTCTCCATCATCCAGTTCGATATCGAGGGCCGGCGGGTACTGGACCTGTTCGCCGGGACCGGCCAGCTGGGCATCGAGGCCCTCAGCCGCGGCGCGGCGGAGTGCGTGTTCGTGGACCGGCGGCAGGACGCGGTGGAGCTGATCCGGGAAAACGTGAAGCTCTGCGGTCTGGAGGACGCCGCCAGGATCAAAAAGGGCGACGCCCTGGCCTATCTGAAAAGCGGCGAGAAATTCGACCTGATCTTCCTGGACCCGCCCTATGCCACGGACCTGCTGGACCAGGCGCTGGAACAGATCGCAAGGTTTGACATTTGCCGCGGGCATGGTATAATTGTAGCGGAGAGTCCGGCGGATCACACGCTGCCGCCGGTGGAGCCGCCCTATTCCCTGTACCGGGAGTACCGTTACGGCAAGATCAAGCTGACGGTGTATCATCGCAGCGGAAACGAGGACGAGGCATGAGTACTGCAATTTATCCCGGCAGCTTCGACCCCATCACCTTGGGGCACCTGGACATCATCCGCCGGGCTGCCGCCTGCTTCGACAAGCTGTACGTGTGCGTGATGGTGAACTGCGAGAAGAAAAACCCCATGTTCTCCGCCGACGAGCGGGTGGACCTGATCCGCGCCAGCGTTGCCGGCATCGACAACGTGGTGGTGGAGTGTTGGAACGGCCTGCTGGCCGATTACGCCGTGGCCAAGGAGGCGTGCGTGCTGGTCAAGGGCGTCCGCAACGCCACGGACTTTGACCAGGAATACCAGATGGCGGCCATCAACCGGGGGATCTGCCCCCGGCTGGAGACGGTGCTTCTGCCCTCCAGCGCCCCCTATCAGCATTTCAGCAGCACCATGGTCCGGGAGATGATCCGATACGGACAGCCCATGGAACAATACGTGCCCGCACCGGTGGCGGAGGAATTAAAACGAAAGGAATGGTCGTAACGATGGAAGAGAAAGACGTACAGCGTTTGCTGGATATGCTCTACGGTATGGTGGACGAGGCGAAGAGCGCCGCCTTCAGCTCCGACAAGTGCGTGATCAACCGGGACGAGGTTCTGGATCTGCTGGATGAGATCCGCGGCAAGATGCCCCTGGAGGTGAAGAAGGCCCAGGAGCTGATCCGGGCCCGGGACGAGTACGTGGCCGCCGCCAAGCAGGAGGTGGAGAAGATGCTGCGTCAGGCCCAGCTGGACGCCAAGACCATCGTCTCCGAGAGCGAGATCCTGGTGCAGGCCCGCCAGAAGGCCAACGAGATCATCCGCCGGGCGGAGGACCGCAGCAAGGAGCTCTATCACGCCGCCAACACCTACACGGAGGACGCCCTGCGCCGCACCGAGGAGGCCATTCAGATGGCACTCAACGAGGTCCAGGAGTCCCGCACCCGCTTCCGCGCCGCCTCCGCCGAAAAGCTGCAGGAGCAGCGCGAGCAGTTGAATCAGCCCAACCGCGAGGAATAAGGGCTTAGAAAAAACGCAGAAATTTCCGGCTCGTTTTTGTGCAATATCACGGCAAGTGACAGACGGGTTTTTCCCGCAAACGGACCGGGGAATATCTTGTGGTATGACGAGAACAGCGAACACTACATGTAGTGGTCGCTGTTCTTTTTTTGCCCATATATAGAACAAATGTTTTGAAATAGCCCGCGAAAGAGGGCGAAAAAGAGAGAAAAAAGCCAAAAAAAAGTCGGTTTCCCCCAAAAATAATTCTTGCATTTGCCGGGGAATTTATGTATACTCAACTTACCGAGTGGGGAATTGTGGGGGTAGTGCCCCCTTTTGTGGGGAGTAAGCCCACGGTTTCCCGAAAAACCGGACACGAGACAGGGGAGGTGACAGGCGTGACCGGGCAATACGCGCACAATATCGACGCCAAGGGCCGCCTGTTTATCCCGGCCAAGCTCCGGGAGGAGCTGGGCGCCACCTTCCACGTGACGGTGGGACAGGACCACTGCCTGTCGGTGTACTCGGACGAGAGCTGGAACGCCTTTATGGACCGGCTGAAGGAGCTGTCCTACAGCCAGATCAAGGCGCTGCGCCCGGTGTTCGCCAACGCGGCGGACTGCGAGCCGGACGGCCAGGGCCGCATCCTGATCCCCGCCACGCTGCGGCAGTACGCGGGGCTGGAGAAGGAGGTCGTGGTGATCGGCAGCTTCGACCGGGTGGAGATCTGGAACGCCCGTCGCTGGGCTGAGATGGAGAACGAGGCCTTTGCCAGCGGCGCCCTGGAGGCCGCCATGGAGTCCATGGGCCTGTAAGCCATGGAGAGGGAAGCGTTCCGCCCCAACGAAGCGGAGGACGTGGTCTTCGGCCACAAGCCGGTGCTGCTGGACGAGTGTCTGACGGCGCTGAGCATCCGGCCGGACGGCGTCTATCTGGACGGCACCCTGGGCCGGGCCGGCCACTCGCTGGAGATCGTCCGGCGCCTGACCACGGGACGGCTCATCGCCGTGGACCGGGACGAGACGGCCATTGCCGCCGCCCGGGAACGATTGGCGGACTATATGGACCGGGTTACGCTGGTCCATCGGAATTTCGACCAGCTGGGGGAGATCCTGGAAGAGCTGGGCCTGAGCGGCGTGGACGGCATGCTGTTCGACCTTGGGGTCTCCTCTCCACAGCTGGACGATCCGGAGAGGGGCTTCTCCTACATGCACGACGCCCCGCTGGACATGCGGATGGACCGCACCGCGGCGCTGAGCGCCCGGGAGGTGGTCAACGCCTGGCCCTATGAGGAGCTGCGGCGGGTCCTTTTCGAGTACGGGGAGGAGCGGTACGCCCCGGCCATCGCCTCGGCCATCTGCCGGCGGCGGGAGGAGAGGCCCATCGAGACCACGCTGGAGCTGTCGGAGCTGATCCGGCAGGCCATGCCGGCCAAGGCCCTGCGGGAGAAGCAGCACCCGGCCAAGCGGAGCTTTCAGGCCATCCGCATCGCCGTCAACGGCGAGCTGGACGCCCTGCCGCCCATGCTGCGCGCCGCGGCGGACGGCTTGAACCCCGGCGGACGGCTGGCGGTGATCTCCTTCCACTCCCTGGAGGACCGGATCGTCAAGAAGACCCTGCAGGAGCTGGCCACCGGCTGCATCTGCCCGCCGGAATTTCCGGTGTGCGTGTGCGGCAGGCAGCCGAAGATGAAGCTGATTACCCGCAAGCCGGTGACAGCCGGCCCCGCGGAACTGACCTATAATCCCCGGGCCCGCAGCGCCAAGCTGAGGGCGGCGGAGAAGCTGTAAAGAGCATCGCAGATTTTGCGGCGTGCGCGCCGCAAAGAAATTCCATCATTTTTTCTGACGACATGCGCGTCAAAAAAATTCATCTCGTCACTCGCAGTGTGCGAGCCAAGCGAGTGCGCGGAGAGTGACGCAATCTCAACTCACATGAAATGGGGAAGCCATTTCATGTGACGCAGGAAAGGAGTACCCGACCATGGCGGATCAGCGCAGGAGACCGGGCACAACTACATACGGTAACCTGGCGTATGATCTGGACAATCTGGTCCGCCAGAGGAACCTGGAAGAGGCGGGAAAGGTTCGGGAGCAGGAGCGTCAGGCCCAGCAGCCCAAGCCCCAGCAGCGCCGTCAGCCGGTGGCTCAGCCCCGCGCGAAGGCGTCCCCGCTGCTGGTGGGAGGCATCGTGGTGCTGGCGGCTATGGTGATGCTGCTGATCATGGGCTACGTGCAGCTGACCACCATCTCCGGCAACGTGGCGGAGCTGAAGAGCGAGCTGGCCGCCCTGGACGATCAGCACGTGTCGCTGCTGACCAAGTACGAGCAGACCTTTGACCTGGCCACCGTGAAGGAGGCCGCCGAGGCGGCGGGCATGAGCAAGCCCACCGGCGCCCAGATCGAGTACGTGGACCTGTCCGGCGCGGACACGGCGGTGGTATATCAGGCCGGTGCGGGCGGACTGCTCAGCGGGATAGCCGAACGGGTGGAACAGGGCTTCGCCGCCCTGGTGGAATATTTTCGGTAGAGCCCGTCATATAGCTGAAAAGAACGCTGAAAAGAGCGAAAAGACGAAAGGAGTAAGAAGGGGACTTCTTGCTCCTTCGTTTGGTATAAAGACATGGGCCGCAGGGCGGCTCAGACCGCCGAAAGGAGCGCAAGGTGGCAACCTCTGGTAACAGAAAAAGTGAAAAAGTGCGCCGGGCCAACCGGGTGATCCAGCAGCGGACCTTCGTTCTGATGCTGATTCTGGGAGTCGGTATGTTCCTGCTGCTGTTCGCCAAGCTGTATCAGCTGCAGGTGAACCGGCACGAGGAGCTGCAGAAGCTGGCCGTGGGCCAGCAGACCCGCAGCGAGGTGGTATCCGCCTCCCGGGGCACCATCTACGACCGCAACGGCAACATCCTGGCCATCTCCGCCACGGCGGAGACCATATTCCTGTCCCCGCTGGAGATCAACGAGGCGCTGGAGGACAGCGAAAAGGCCGCGGACCCGGCGGACAGGGTCAACTGGACCAAGGACTCCCTGGCTGCCGACCTGGCCAAGATCCTGGGGGTCAACGAGGAGAACATCCGCAAGCGGATGGACCGGGTGGACTCCCAGTATGAGGTCATCAAGCTCCGGGCCGACGAGGACGTGGCCAACCAGGTCCGCCAGTACATCAACGAAAACAACGTGCGGGGCGTCTATCTGGTGACGGACACCAAGCGCTATTACCCTTACAGCACCCTGGCCTCCCACGTGATCGGCTTCGTGGGCGACGACAATACGGGTCTTTACGGCCTGGAGGCCCGGTATGAGAAGAGCCTGGAGGGCCAGACGGGCCTGGTCATCACCGCCAAGGACAACGCCGGCAACGATATGCTCTACGAGTTCGAGCAGTACTTTGAGCCCAGGAACGGCCTCAAGCATGTGACCACCATCGATGCCACCATCCAGTACTACCTGCAGAACGCCGTGGAGGACATCGTCCACAAGTACCAGTCGTCGGAGGGCGGACAGGGCATCGTCCTCAACGCCAAGACCGGCGCCGTGCTGGCCATGGCGTCGTACCCCAACTACGATCTGAACGACTTCACCGCCATCCAGGATGCCGACATGAAGAAGGCCATCACGGAGAAAAAGGCCACGCTGGGCGAGATGCAGATGCGCCAGTGGTGGAACAAATCCGTCAACGAGACCTACGAGCCCGGCTCCACCTTCAAGCCTCTGACGCTGGCGGCGGCGCTGGAGGAGGGTGTCATCGACATGAACACCACCTTCACCTGCACCGGGTCCATCCATGTGGCCGACGCCACCATCCACTGTACGGCCACCCACGGCTTCCAGACCCTGAAGGAGACGGCGGCCCACTCCTGCAACCCGGCATTCATCACCTACGGACTGCGGCTGGGCAACGAGAAATTCTATCAGTACATGAAGTCCTTCGGTCTGATGGACGGCTCCGGCATTGATCTGGACGGCGAGGCGCAGAGCATCTTCATCTCCCCGGACCGCTTTACGGAGCTGGATCTGGCCTGCTACGCCTTCGGCCAGAACTTCAACATCACCCCCATCAGCCTCATCGCCGCCCAGGCGGCGTGCATCAACGGCGGCTACCTCTACCGGCCCTACGTCGTGGATCAGCTGGTGGATGACGACGGCAACGTGGTCTGGCAGCACGACAATACCCCGGTGCGCCAGGTGGTCAGCGAGGAGACCAGCGCCAACGTCCGGGAGTGCCTGGAGTACGTGGTGGCGGAGGGCACCGGCCGCAACGGCCAGGTGGCCGGCTACCGCATCGGCGGCAAGACCGGCACGGCCGACAAGGGCCAGACCGGCGAGCTGATCGTCTCCTTCATGTGCTTCGCCCCGGCGGACGATCCCCAGGTGATCATGCTGATCACTCTGGACAGCCCCCGCCAGGATATCGGCACCTATCCCTCCGGCGGCAACATGGTGGCCCCGGCCTGCAGCCAGGTGATGTCGGAGATCCTGCCCTACCTGGGCATCGAGCCCTCCTACTCCGCCGAGGAGCTGCTGGACGCGGACACCACCGTGCCCAACGTGATCGGCATGACCATTGAGGAGGCGGAGAAGCGCCTGTCGGAGAAGGGCCGCAACCTCAACTACCGCGTGGTGGGCGACGGGAAGACCGTCACCGATCAGACGCCGGTGGGCGGCGCCATCATCCCCGGCAAATCGGTGGTGATCCTGTACGCCGGCGCGGACAAACCGAACGGCCTGTGCACGGTGCCCAATCTGGTGGGCCGTACACCCTCCGAGGCCAACCTGGTCACCACCAACGCGGGGCTCCTGATCCGCTTCACGGGTACCACCGACAGCGGCCGGAATACCGTCCGCGTCATCAGCCAGTCGGAGGCGGCGGGCACCAAGCTGCCGGCAGGCACCGTTATCACGGTGCAGTTGGGCGACAGTACGGCACAGGACTGAGAGAACGACCCCGCCTCATGGCGGTTTGACAGAGGAGCGGCCTGCCCCCGGGGCCTGCCGGAAGTGTGAAAAACATCCGGCAGAGAGGAGCTCCCGTATTGAAACTGAACGATCTGTTTGCTGGCCTGGATCCCCGGCTGATCCGGGTCGATCCCGAGGCTGAGGCCTCCGGCGTCAGCTTTGATTCCCGGACGGTGACGCCGGGGGACGTGTTCGTGGCCATCTCCGGCGCGGAGGCCGACGGCCGCTGCTTTGTGTCCGAGGCCATGGACAGGGGCGCCGTGTGCGTCGTGTGCGAGCACCTGCTCCCGTGCTCCGTGCCTCACGCGGTGGTGCCCTCCGCCCGGCGGGCGCTGGCCGTGATCAGCGCCAACCGGTTTTCCCATCCGGCCCGGGAGCTGACGGTGGTGGGTGTCACCGGGACCAACGGCAAGACCACCGTGACCCATCTCATCCGGGACATCCTGGAGGAGTGTATCGGAGCCCGGGTGGGGCTGGTGGGCACCATCCGGAACGAGATCGGCGGCGAGATACTGCCGGCCCACCGCACCACACCGGAAGCCCCGGAGCTGCAGGCCCTGCTGCGCCGCATGGCGGACCGGGGCTGCACCCACGCGGTGATGGAGGTGTCCAGCCACGCCCTGGCCCTGGACCGGGTATACGGAATCCCCTTTGCCGTGGGCGTGTTCACCAACCTGACCCAGGACCACCTGGATTTCCACGGCGCCATGGAGGACTACTGCGACGCCAAGGCGCGGCTGTTCCGCTCCTGCGGCGCGGCGGTGGTCAACGCCGACGATCCCTGGCACGGCCGGCTGCTGCAGGGCAGTACCTGCCCCCGCCTCTCCTACGGACTGGGGCAGGGCAGCGACCTGCGGGCGGAGGACGTGGACCTCACCGCCGGCGGCGCGGCCTTCCGGGCCGTGACGGGGGAGAAGCGCATCCCGGTGGAGGTGGCCATCCCCGGCCGCTTCACCGTGTATAACGCCCTGGCGGCCCTGGGCGCCTGCATGGAACTGGGGGTATCCCCGGAGAAGGGCGCCGCCGCGCTGGGGCGCAGCCGCGGCGTCAAGGGCCGGATGGAGGTGGTCCCTACCCCCGGACGGGACTACACCGTGCTCATCGACTACGCCCACACGCCGGACGCGCTGGAGAACGTGCTGACGGCGGTGCGGGGCTTCGCCAGAGGGCGCACCGTGGCGGTCTTCGGCTGCGGCGGCGACCGGGACCGGACCAAGCGGCCGAAAATGGGCGCTGCGGCGGCCCGGCTGGCGGGTTTCTCCGTGGTCACCAGCGACAACCCCCGGACGGAGGACCCGGAGGCGATCATCGCCGACATCCTCACCGGCATGAAGGACGGCGACAGCTATTCCGTGGTCAGCGACCGGCGGGAAGCCATCCGCTATGCCCTGGATCACGCCCGGCCCGGCGACGTGATCGTCCTGTGCGGCAAGGGCCACGAGACGTATCAGATTGTGGGCCACACGGAGCGCCATCTGGACGAGCGGGAGATCGTGGCGGACTATCTGAGGGAATAACGCGAGAAATATCGCCCCGTTGCGGGCGGGAGGAGAGCATATGATTCGAATGGTACTGGCACTGGTCATCGGCTTTGCGGTGACGGTTATAGCGGGCAGGCTGCTGATCCCCATGCTGATTTCACTGAAGGCGGGACAGAGCATCAAGGAGATCGGTCCCACCTGGCATATGAGCAAGCAGGGCACCCCCACCATGGGCGGGCTGATGTTCATCATCGGCATCGGCGCCGCCATCCTCATCGCCGGGTGGAAGGGCATGATACAGGGGGATTTCACCCATCTGTACGTGTACGTTTTCTCCCTGGTCTTCGGCGTCATCGGCTATATCGACGATTACCAGAAGGTAAAATACCACCACAACACCGGCCTGACAGCCCTGCAGAAGTTCCTGCTGCAGCTGGCGGCGGCGGTGGCCTTCCTGTGCCTGATGCGCTATGAGGGCATGCTGAGCCCCAACCTGTATATCCCGTTTTTCCAGACCCACATCGTGCTGAACTGGACGGTATACATGATCCTGGCGGCCTTCATCATCGTGGGCACCGTCAACGCCGTCAACATCACCGACGGGGTGGACGGCCTCAGCTCCAGCGTGACGCTGCCGGTGGCCCTTTTCTTCGCCGTCATCGGCTGGCGGTGGGGCGCCGCGTACCTGCAGCTGAGCGTGTTCGCCGCGGCGCTGCTGGGCGGCCTGCTGGGCTTTCTGATCTACAACCACTACCCCGCCAAGGTGTTCATGGGCGACACCGGCTCGCTGTTCCTGGGCGGCGCCGTGGCGGCGTTGGCCTTTGCCTGCGACATGCCCCTGGTGCTGATCCTGGTGGGCATCGTCTATATCTGCGAGACCATGAGCGACATCCTCCAGGTGGGCTACTTCAAGCTGACCCACGGCAAGCGGATCTTCAAGATGGCGCCCCTGCACCATCACTTTGAGATGTGCGGCTGGAAGGAGACCAAGGTGGTGACGGTGTTCAGCGCCGTCAGCCTGATCTTCTGCCTGCTGGCCTACTGGGGCGTGGTCGACCGGTTCGGCATCTGAGCTTTTGCGGCGGGCAGCCGCCATCCATACCTATTGAAAGGAGGGGAGAGCCATGACACGGGAGGAATACCACAGGCAAAAGGAGCGCCAGGAGAAGGCCAAGGCCGTGGAGCGGAAGGGCTACGAGGCGTCCAAGGGAAAACTGGATATGCCGTTTCTGCTTTTGACGCTGCTGCTGACGGCCATCGGTCTGGTGATGGTGTTCTCCGCCAGCTTCCCCTCGGCCTACTATGAGTCCGGCGACCCGGCCTATTACTTCAAGCGTCAGGCCATCTTCGCCGTGCTGGGCATCATCGCCATGTTCGTGGTGGGCAGGATCAACTATCAGCGCTGGCGCGGCGCGGCCAAGCTGCTGCTGGGCTTCTCCGTCTTCCTGCTGATCCTGGTCATCATCCCCCACGTGGGCATCACGGTGAACAACGCCACCCGCTGGCTGGGCATCCCCGGCAAGTTCACCTTCCAGCCCTCGGAGATCGCCAAGCTGGGCGTCATCGTCTACTTCGCCGACAGCATCTCCAAGAAGAAGGACAAGATGCTCACCTGGCGCTACGGTATCTGGCCCTACGTGATCATCCTGGGCATTATCGCCGGCCTCATGATGCTGGAGCCCCATCTGTCCGGCACCATCCTGATCCTGGGCACCGGCGTGGTGATGATGATCGTGGGCGGTATCCAGGCCTGGCTGGTGGGCGTGGGCATCGGCGGCGTGGCCGCCGCCGGCGTGCTGTACGTGAAGCTGGTGGAGGCCGGCGTCATCTCCTATGGCCGGAGCCGCATCGAGATGTGGCACAACCCCTGGATCGACGAGCTGGGCGACGGCTACCAGATGGTCCAGAGCCTGATCGCCATCGGCTCCGGCGGACTGCTGGGCGTGGGCCTGGGCAAGAGCCGGCAGAAATTCCTGTACCTGCCGGAGGAGCACAACGACTGTATCTTCGCCATCGTCTGCGAGGAGCTGGGCCTCATCGGCGCCTGCGTCATCATGCTGATCTTCGCCCTGCTGATTTTGCGGGGTTTCTGGATCGCCCTCCACGCCCGTGACCGGTTCGGCACGCTGCTGGTGGTGGGCATCGTGACCCACATCGCCCTGCAGACCTTCCTGAACATCGCCGTGGTCAGCGGCCTGGTTCCGGCCACCGGCATCTCGCTGCCCTTCTTCAGCTACGGCGGCACGGCTCTGGCCCTGCAGCTGCTGGAAACGGGCATCGTATTGAGCGTGTCCCGGCAGATCCCGGCGCCGAAAAACGGATAGTACTTTCCCGGTATGGGAGGACGACAGATGAACGTGATTTTTACCTGCGGCGGTACGGCCGGCCATGTGAACCCGGCGCTGGCGCTGGCGGGATATATGAAAAAGCAGCTGGGGGACGTGGACGTGCTGTTTGTGGGCACCCCCGGCGGCATGGAGCGCCGTCTGGTGGAGAAGAGCGGCTATCCCTTCCGGGGCGTGGAGGTGTCCAGCTTCTGGCGCTCCCTCAAGCCCAGCGCCATCGGCCACAATCTGAAAACCCTGGGGACGCTGGTGACCTCGCCGGCACAGGCCCGGCGGATCCTGAAGGAGTTCAAACCGGATCTGGTGGTGGGCACCGGCGGCTATGCCAGCTATCCCATGGTGAAATACGCCGCCAGGGCGGGTATCCCCACGGCGGTCCACGAGTCCAACATGATCCCCGGCCTCACCACGAAAATGCTGGAGGGATACGCCGACCGGATCATGGTTGGCTTTGAGGAGTGCCGGAACCACTACAAGCACCCGGACAAGATCGTCGTCACCGGTACGCCGGTCCGGGGCGATTTCTTCGATTTGACAAAGGAGCAGGCCCGGCAGAAGCTGGGCCTGGGCGACGAGAGGCCCCTGGTGGTGTCCTTCTGGGGCAGCCTGGGCGCCAGCGGCATGAACGCGAAGATGCTGGATTTCTTCCGGCGGGAGCGGGATGCCGGCGAGCCCTTCCACCATATCCACGCGGTGGGAAAGACCGGCTGGGAGACCATGAGCCGGGAGCTGACCGCCCGGGGCCTGGACAGGTGTCCGTCCCTGGACGTGCGGGAGTACATCTACGATATGGCGGTGGTCATGCGTGGGGCGGATCTGGTGATCTGCCGGGCCGGGGCCTCCACCGTCAGCGAGATCACGGCGCTGGCCGTGCCCACCATCATCGTGCCGTCGCCCTACGTGACCAACAACCACCAGGAGAAGAACGCCCGGGTCCTGGAAAAGCACGGCGGCGCCGTGCTGCTGCTGGAGCCGGAGTGCACCGGCGACACCCTGTTTGAGACGGCCCGGGACATCCTGTCCAGCGATGAGCGCCGCGCCTCCATGAGCCGCGGCATGGCCGAGCTGGGCATCCTGGACGCCACGGAGCGCATCTACCGGACCGTCATGGCCCTGGTGAAGTAACCGCATCTCCGCACCCTGCATAGAATGGCTTGAAAAAGCGAGGAAAGGCAGGGGCTTGGATGAGAGCGATCACGGTGGAGGGCGGACGTCGGCTCCGCGGCGAGCTGACAGTACATAGCGCCAAGAACAGCGTGCTGCCCATATTGGCGGCCACCGTTTTGAGCGGGGATATCTGCGTGATCCGGCGCTGTCCCCGTCTGGAGGATGTGGAGACCGCCGGGGAGATCCTGCGGCACCTGGGCTGCCGGGTGCAGTGGCAGGGGGAGGACCTGGCGGTGGACAGCGGCGGCCTTTGCCGCTGGGACGTTCCGGACAGCCTCATGCGGCGGATGCGGTCCTCGGTGATCTTTCTGGGTCCCGTCCTGGCCCGGTGCGGCATGGCCCGCATCAGCTGCCCCGGCGGCTGCGAGCTGGGTCCCCGGCCCATCGACCTGCACCTGTCGGCGCTGCGGCGCCTGGGGGCGGAGATCGGGGAGGAACGGGGCGCCCTGACCTGCCGGGGAGAGGGCCTGCGCGGGGCGGAGATCGTGCTGAGCCTGCCCAGCGTAGGCGCCACGGAGAACGCCATGCTGGCGGCCTGCGGCGCCCGGGGCACCACGGTGATCGTCAACGCGGCCCGGGAGCCGGAGATCGTGGATCTCCAGCGGTTTTTGCGGAAAATGGGCGCCGAGGTCCGAGGCGCCGGCACCTCCACGGTGACCGTGGAGGGGGGACGGAGGCTCCACGGCTGCCGCCACCGGTGCATCGGCGACCGGATCGTGGCCTCTACATACCTCTGCGCGGCGGCCGCCGCCGGAGGGGATATCTGCCTGCAGGGCGTGGACTACCGCCATCTTTCCACGGTGATCACGGCGCTGCAGCAGGCGGGCTGCCGGATCAGCAGCCGGGATCGCTGCATCCGCCTCACCAGCGACGGGAAGCTGCGGGGCATCTGTCCCGTGCGGACGTCGCCCTATCCCGGTTTTCCCACCGACGCCCAGGCGGTGCTGATGGCGGCCCTGCTCCGCTCGGAGGGCACCACCATGTTCGTGGAGAACGTGTTTCAGAGCCGGTACCGCCACGTGTCCGAGCTGATGCGCCTGGGGGCGGACATCCGGCTGGAGGGCCGGGTGGCCGTGGTGTGGGGCGTGCCGCAGCTGTGCGGCGCCGCCGTCCGGTGCACGGATCTGCGGGGCGGGGCGGCGCTGGTGGTGGCCGGTCTCCAGGCCGAGGGTACCACGGCGGTGGAGGAGATCCACCACATCAAGAGAGGATACAGCGACCTGCCGGGCGACCTGGCCCGGTTGGGTGCCGATATACGGGAGACGGAGATTTAGGAGTTTGCTATGGCCAGACAGAGAAGACGAAACCGCAGAAGCAGCAGGGGAAGGTTTTCCTTCCTCTATCGGCTGCTGACCTTCGTGGTGATCTGCGGCGCCATCGTAGCGGCGCTGGCCCTGTTTTTCAAGGTGGAGAAGATCCAGGTGGAGGGCGCGGAGCGCTATACCCCCGAGGAGGTCATCGCCGCCAGCGGCGTCAGCGTGGGCGACAATCTGTTCCTCATGGACAAATACGAGGTGGCCGCCCGGATCCACGGCGCGCTGAACTACGTGGAGACGGTGCAGATCAGCCGCGACCTGCCCAGCACCCTGCGCATTACGGTGACGGAGTGTCAGTCCACCGTGGCGGTGGAGCAGGACAACATGGCCTGGCTGATCTCCGGCACCGGCAAGATCGTGGACACGGTGACCATTGACGGCGCCAGGGATTATGCCCTGGTGACGGGGCTGACGCTGAAAAAGCCTCAGTTGGGCAAGACCATCGAGGCCGACAGCGACAACGAGCTGGCCTGCCGGACGCTGCTGAAGCTGCTGGAGCTGCTTTACGACAAGAATATGCTCTCCGACATCCAGACCATCCGCCTGGAGGACGCCTCCCACATCACCGTGCGCTATCTGGACCGGTTCACCGTGGTGATCCCTTGGAACGCCGATCTCAACTACAAGCTGGACTACCTGCTGGCGGTGGTGGAGAAGCTGGAGGACAACGAGCGGGGCACCATCAACATGACCCAGGACCAGAAGGTGAGCTTCATCCCGGAAAAGTAACAATAATTACAGTTTTTTTTCAGAAAAGGCTGCAGGATACTTGACCTGTGGCCTTTTCCGTAATACAATAGTAAAAACCACTTTATATTGGGGTTACAAGCAGATAATTCGCCTTTTCAATACAACAGATAGCAGGAGGAACCGTTATGAGCTTTGGATTGGAAACCGGTGTGGAGAACGTCGTCGGGCTGAAGGTCGTCGGCATCGGCGGCGCGGGCAATAACGTGGTGAACCGCATGGTGCGCTCCGGCACCAAGGGCGTGGAGTTTATCGCCATCAATACGGACAAGCAGGCGCTGAACGCCTCCAGCGCCACCTATAAGATTCAGATCGGAGAGAAGCTGACCGGCGGAAAGGGCGCCGGCTCCAATCCCGACGTGGGCCGCAAGGCCGCCGAGGAGAGCCGCAATCAGATCTCCAAGGTCCTGGAGAACACCGACATGGTGTTCATCACCGCCGGTATGGGCGGCGGCACCGGCACCGGCGCCGCTCCCGTGGTGGCCGAGATGGCCCGTGAGCTGGGCGTGCTGACCGTTGGCGTGGTCACGAAGCCCTTCGCCTTCGAGGGCCGCCGCCGCATGACCCAGGCCGAGCAGGGCATCGAGGAGCTGCGGGGCAAGGTGGACTCTCTGGTCATCATCCCCAACGAGCGGCTGAAGTTCGCCACCGACGAGAAGATCACCTTCTCCAACGCCTTTGAGATCGCCGACGATGTGCTGCGCCAGGCGGTGCAGTCTATCTCCGACCTGATCCGGGACACCGGTTTCATCAACCTGGACTTCGCCGACGTGACCGCCGTCATGAAGGACGCGGGCCTTGCCCACATGGGCGTGGGCCGCGCCGCCGGCAAGAACAAGGCCGAGGAGGCCGCCCGTATGGCCATCTCCAGCCCCCTGCTGGAGACCTCCATCAACGGCGCCAAGGGCGTGCTGATCAACGTCACCGGCTCCATGGATATCGGCCTGGAGGAGGTGGAGCAGGCCGCCACGCTGGTCCAGCAGGCTGTCCATCCCGACGCGCTGACCATCTTCGGCGCCACCTTTGACGACAAGCTGGACGACGAGATCCGCGTCATCGTCATCGCCACCGGCTTTGAGGACGACAACAAGCCCGTGGAGAAGGAGGAGACCCGCAAGACCCTGGAGCCTCTGAATGAGACGGGCGGTGAGACCGCCCCGGAGAAGACCGAGGACGATACCGGCTTCGAGGATATCATCTCCATCTTCCAGAAGGGCAGCCGCTTCTGAAAAATTCCAAAAAACGGCAGACGCCGCGGTGAAATCCGCGGCGTCTGTTTTTTCGCGCTTTTGACGCGACGCTGGAATTCTTCCTGTATTTGACCGTGATAAACGGCCGTTTTCGGCGCAAAATGATCCTGTCGTCGGCGACGAAAACAAAACGAGGGGTGATCCGATGCATGAACGGCAAAAGCCATCCCTTCTGCGGCGGAGCGCGGCGCTGGTGCTGGCGATCCTCCTGGGGCTCTCGGTGTGGGTCCAGCCGGCCTGGGCCCAGGAGAGTGACCGGCAGTTGATCCCCATGGGCCGGGCTGTCGGCATCAAGCTGTTTGCCGACGGCGTGCTGGTGGTGTCCGTCTCGGAGCTGAACGGCGGCCAGCGTTCCCCGGCGGAGGACTGCGGCTTGAAGGAAGGAGACCTGATTCTCCGGATCAACGACGAGACGATCCGATCCACGGAGCATCTGCAGTCCATCCTGCAGGAGAGCGGCGAAGAGCCCCTGACGCTGGCGGTCCGCCGGGGCGGCCGGACCACCGATGTGGACACCTGCGCCCTGCTGTGCGACGACGGCGTTTACCGGCTGGGCATCTGGATCCGGGACAGCATGGCCGGCATCGGCACGCTGACCTTCTACGACCCGGACACCGGCCAGTACGGCGCCTTGGGCCACGGCATCACCGATGTGGACACCCACGTGCTGATGCCGCTCTCCTCCGGCTCCATCATGGAGACCACCGTCAAGGCGGTGAAAAAGGGCCAGCGGGGCGATCCCGGCGAGCTGAAGGGGGATTTCTCCGTCCAGCGTGACGTGGGCACCGTGTCGGCCAACACGGACGCGGGTATTTTCGGCGTGGCAGAAGAGAGCGCCTTCGCCAATGCCGGTGAGGCCGTGCCCGTGGCCCGGCCGGAGGAGGTGCAGCCGGGACCGGCCACGATCCTGTGCACCGTCTGCGGCGACGAGACGGAGAGCTACCGGGTGGAGATCCTCCGCCTGTGCCCGGAAAAGCAGGATATGCGGGACCTGGTGTTGCGGGTGACCGACCCGCGGCTGCTGGAGACCACCGGCGGCATCGTCCAGGGCATGAGCGGCAGCCCCATCCTGCAGAACGGGAAGCTGGTGGGCGCCGTGACCCACGTGATGGTGAACGACCCCACCCAGGGCTACGGCATTTTTCTGGACAACATGCTGAAATCGGCCGGATAAGGAGCAGTCGGGCAGCCGGAATATTCCGGCTGCCCGACCCCCATATTCTGCGGAAACAGGGCGGAAACTGTCGAACGATTGTGGGCGGCGTTCGACAAAATTTACGAGAAAACGCTGTCCGATTCTGCTACATTATAGACAGGTCAAACGACGGCTGCTGATTGCCGCCTCTGCGGCGGCGGGCGGTTATATTTCAAGGGGAAAGAGGACGCAGACACATGGAAAACAGGATTAGGGTGATCCTCGCCGACAGCAGCGAGGAGTTTCGCGTATTGCTGACACAGATCATCGAGGAGACGGGGGAGTTTCAAGTGGCCGGCGCCGCCGGCGACGGGCAGGAGGCGTGGCGGCTGATTGCGGAGCGGCGGCCGGAGCTGGTGGTGACGGATCTGGTGCTGCCGGGCCTGGACGGGCTGGCCCTGCTGCGCCGGTGCGCTGAGCTGGGGGAGAGAGGACCGAAGGCCATCGTGGTGTCCGCCTTCTGCACCGAGGCGGCCGTGGCAGAGACGGCGGAGCTGGGGGTGTGCGCCTTCCTGTCCAAGCCCATCAGCGAATCGTCCCTGCTGGAGCGGATGCGCCGGGCAGTCCGCTCCGACGAGCCGGCGGAGTCGTCCCCGGCGCTGGAGGGGCAGGTGACCGCCATCATCCACGAGATCGGCGTCCCCGCCCACATCAAGGGTTACCAGTATCTCCGGGAGGCCATCAAGATCGCCGTGGAGGACATGGACGTGATCAACGCCGTCACCAAGGTGCTGTACCCGGAGGTGGCCCGACGGTTCGACACCACCGCCTCCCGGGTGGAGCGGGCCATCCGCCACGCCATCGAGGTGGCCTGGGACCGCGGCGACCTGGAGACGCTGCAGAAGTACTTCGGCTACACCGTCAACTCCGCCAAGGGGAAGCCCACCAATTCGGAGTTCATCGCCATGATCGCCGACCGCTTGAGCCTCCAGATGAAGCAAAAGCGGGCGTGAGAAAGGGACAGGGAGCACCGCTCCCTGTCCCTTCCCTTATCCGACGGCTACTTCCAGGGGAATGTGAACAGCCCGTAGAGATACAGCGCCAGCACGCAGACCGGCAGCAGATATTTGAAGACAGGCTTCATCCAGCGCCTGATCTTCAGGCCCTTGCCGGCGTTGGCCTCTGCCAGGAAGTTGTCCCAGCCCCAGCCGATCTTGTAGCAGCAGAACACGGAGAAGATCAGCGCGCCCAGAGGCAGCAGGTTGGTGCTGACGATGAAATCCCAGAAATCCAGCCAGGAGGTCCCCTCGGCAAAGGGCTGGAAGGAGAACACGCTGAAGCCCAGAGCGGTGGTCAGCGCCAGCAGGAACACGCCGATCCCGCAGATCAGGCAGCCCTTGGGCCGACTCCAGCCGGTGAGCTCCCGGACGCAGGCCAGGATGTTCTCAAAGACCGCCAGTTCGGTGGAGAACGCGGCGAACACCATAAACAGGAAGAACAGCGTGCCCCAGACCCGGCCGCCGGCCATGTTGACGAACACCGTGGCCATGGTGTCAAACAACAGGGAGGGCCCGGCGTTTACCTGGATGCCGTAGGTGAAGCAGGCGGGGAAGATGATGAAGCCGGCGATGATGGCCACGAAGGTGTCCAGCAGGATCACGTTCACCGACTCGCCCAGCAGGGAGCGCTCCCGGTCGATATAGCTGCCGAAGATGGCCATGGAGCCGATGCCGATGCTGAGGGTGAAAAAGGCCTGGTTCATGGCGCCCACCACCACATTGCCGGTGATCTTGGAGAAGTCCGGCACCAGGTAGAAGCGCAGGCCCTCCGCGGCGCCGGGCAGGGTGGCGCTGTGAACCGCCAGGATCAGCATCAGCACGAACAGGGCCACCATCAGATACTTGGTGACTCTCTCCAGCCCGCCCTGAAGGTCAAAGCTCAGTATGCTGAAGCCCAGAACCACGGCAATGAACAGATAGACCACGTTGACGACGGGATTGCCGATCATGGCGGGAAAGCCCAGACCCTCCGTCTGCCCGATGAGGAAGCGGACGAAGTAGTAGATCATCCAGCCGGTGACCACCGTATAGAAAGCCATCAGCGCCAGGTTGCCCAGCAGCGCCAGATATCCGTGAAGATGCCATTTCTGACCGGGCTTTTCCAGCTTTTGATACATTTTGACGGGACTGGCCTGGGCGGCCCGGCCCAGAGCGAACTCGATCGTCATGGCCGGCAGACCCAGCAGCAGCAGGCACAGCACGTATACCAACACAAACCCGCCGCCGCCGTTCTGCCCGGTCATCCAGGGGAATTTCCACACGTTTCCGCAGCCGATGGCGCACCCCGCGCTCAGCAGGATGAAACCAAGGCGGCTGCCCAGTCTCTCTCTCTTCTGACCCATAAAAGGAGCCTCCTTACTTTCGCGGTTTAAATCAATATAAGTACGATGCGCGGAAAAGTCAACCCCTGTTTTTGCATTTTTCCGTTTTTCACAATCCGGGCGCGGGTGCCGGGGAAAAACCTATGCAGGCCGCCGAGGAAAAGCACCCCTTGACAGCCATGGTACAATGATTCCGGAAAACCACGAAAGGGGAGTCGCCATGACGTATACCTATACGCCCCGGAACGTCTGTTCCCAGCTGATGAAGATCGAGCTGGACGGCACCGTCATCAAGGACGTGCAGGTCCTGGGAGGCTGCAACGGCAACCTGCAGGGCATCAGCCGTCTGGTGGTGGGCATGGACGCCCGGGAGGCCATCGCCCGGCTGGAGGGCATCCACTGCGGGTCCCGGCCCACGTCCTGTCCCGATCAGCTGTCCATCGCCCTGAAGGCGGCGCTGGACAGGCAGCAGGCGGAATAAAAAAGAGAAGCTTCCACAACAGGTGGAAGCTTCTTTCTATTATGCCAGCGAATGGGTGCGGTATACGGCGCCGTCCAGCTCCTTGAAGGTGACCAAGCCGTCCTCCAGCAGGAGGTAGCCCCGGTGCTCCGTGCCCTTGGGCAGGGAGGGAGAGCCCGGGTTGAGATAGAGGAAGTCGGGGTACACGTCGCAGGCGGGGTGGTGGGTGTGTCCCGCCAGCAGGATGAAGCCCGGCGCCATCAGCGGCGGACGCTCCGGCGTCCACACGTCGCCGTGGGTGGCGAACACCGTATGCTTCCCCAGCTGCAGCAGCAGGTATTCCGCCATGATGGGGAATTCCAGCACCATCTGGTCCACCGCCGCGTCGCAGTTGCCCCGGACGCACAGGATCTCGTCCCGGCACTCGTTGAGCAGCTCGCAGCACCGCCTGGGGTCGTAGCCCTCCGGCAGTGGGTTCCGGGGCCCGTGGTAGAGCAGGTCGCCCAGCAGCAGAAGCCGCTCCGCGCCCTCCCGGTCATAGGCCGCCAGCAGCTGCCGGCACACCGTCGCGCTGCCGTGGAGATCCGATGCCACCATCCATTTCATGTCCTTCCGCCTCCCTGGATTTTTTGCCATTGTACCATACTTCCGGCGGCTGGGCTACCTTTTTTTGCCGGAACCACATGTTGTAGCGGAAAAAGCACGGAAACACAAGATGTTCAAAAATGGAGAAAAGTGCGGATTTTGTCGAACGATTTTTGGAGAAAATTGGCGGTTTATACTTGAAATTTGAAACAAATTGTGGTAGTCTGCTGACACCGGAGGAGTGGCGAAAGCCACAGGGAGGTGAGCGGCGTGTCGTGCAGGATCCGGGTGCTGCTGGCGGATGCCAACGAGGGATACCGCGTTCTGATGAAGCCGGTGATCGAGAGTACCGGCGAATTTGAGCTGACGGCCCACACCGGCAGCGGGACCGAGGCGCTGGAGCTGGCCCGGCGGCTGCGGCCCGACGTGGTGGTGACCGACGCCGTGCTGCCCGGGCTGGACGGCTTTGCTCTGCTGCGGGAGCTGCGGGGGACCGTGCCCGGCCTGGTGATGGCCACCGGCTTTTGCAGCCAGAGCGTGCTGCTGCGGGCCATCCGGGAGGAGGTCCGGCTGTTTCTGCCCAAGCCCTTCACCGCCGAGCTGCTGCTGGAGACGCTGCGCCGCGCCTGCGGCGCCGGTGTGGAGCGCGCCGCGCCGGAGCGCCTGGAGGTCATGGCCTCGGAGCTCCTGCGGGAAGCGGGCATGCCGGCCCACGTGAAGGGATATCCCTACGTCCGCCGGGCCATATTGATGGCGGCGGAGAACCCATCCCTGGTCCACGCGCTGACCAAGGAGCTGTATCCCGCCCTGGCCCGCCAGTTTGCCACCACGCCGGCCTGCGTGGAGCGCTCCATCCGCAGCGCCCTGGACCGGATGTGGCTCCGGGGCGATCCGGAGGCGCAGCGGGCCTGCCTGGGTGTCGTGCCGGACGCCGGCGACCGGCCCTCCAACGGCCGGTTCATCGCCGCCGCGGCGGAGACGCTGCGCCTGCGGCGGAAGGGCAGCGCCGCATAACAAAAAGGGGGACTCCCATTCGGCCCACCGTCGGTCCGGCCGATTTTCCGACGTTTTGCATCGGAAAATCGGGGTCCTTCCTCGAATTCAGCTCGCTTCATCCGCCACTGGCGGCGCGTCGCTGAATTCCCCTTCACAATCCCCCATGCATGTCGTGACCTTTCGAAAAAGCACCTTTGGCTATAATCTGAGCCGGCTCACGGTCCGTGAGCCGGCTTTTCATCTGCGTTTTACAGTCTGACTTCCGCAAAGAGATCCCAGGGATAGACCCGGGGCGGGGGACAGGTCACATCCACCGTCCGACCGGTCACCGGATGGGTGAAGGCCAGGCGCCAGGACCACAGGGCCGCGCCGCAGCGCGGGTCCTTGCTGCCGTAGCGGATATCCCCCAGCAGCGGCAGCTGTCGGGAGGCGAACTGTACCCGGATCTGGTGGGTGCGCCCGGTGTGTAGCCGGACGCGGACCAGGGACAGGTTCTCCGTCCGTCCCGCCTCCCGGTAGTCCAGCCTGGCCTCCCGTACGCCCTTGCGCATCCGCCGCACCACGTAGCTCTTGTTGTGGGCGGCGTCCCGGAAGAGGAGATCGGTGAGGGTCCCCTCCGGCTCCGACGGATGGCCCCGCAGCACCGCCAGATACTCCTTGGTGATCCGGTGCTCCCGGATGGCGGCGGTGAGCCGCCCGGTGATCTCCCTGCGGCGGGAAAAGACCATCACACCGCCCACGATCCGGTCCAGCCGGTGGACGGTGGCGATGTAGTCGTCCTGCCCCAGCTCCCGGTACCGCTGCCGGAGCAGGGCCGGCATGGACGCGCCCGTCCCGCCGTCCTCGGACAGCACCCCCATGGGCTTCACGGCCACCACCAGATGGGCGTCCTCATATAGAATGGTCAGCTCCGGCACGGAGAGCCCTCCCTTCGGCAAAGCTGCCATCCCCGGAGGGATGGCAGCGGTCCATATTGTGTCAGCGCCTTCTCCTGCCCCGGTACTTGACCTGACGGTAGCGCTTGCCGCCCCGTCCATAACGGCGGCGGGGCCGGATCAGCTTCAGCCAGATGACCAGCAGCACGATCAGCGCCAGCAGGGCGGCGATGCCCGCCTTGACGATGGTGCGTCCCAGGAACTCCTTCACCGCGTTCTGCCAGATCAGGAAGCTGGAGGAGGACACGTCGCTGAGGGCCAGCAGAGGCACCACGGCGTAGTCCTGTCCCTCGTAGCTGACGGTGACGCTGCCCAACACATCCCCGGCGGTGACCGGGGCGTTGACGGATTCCGGCAGATCCAGGGTATAGATCACATCCGTCTCCGGGTCGATCCCCTTGGGCAGGACCACCTGTGTAGTGGCCTGGGGGTGGACCATCACGGTGTCCGTCTCCTTGGACAGGGCCACCGGAACGGCGTAGAGCCTTTCCTCCTCCAGCACGGTGATGGGCTCAAAGTTGTCGAAGCCCCAGTCGAAGAGGCGGCTGGTCTCGGTGAAGCTCATAATCGTGCCTTCCTCGTCCACACTGGCGCCCAGGACCACGCTGATGAGGGACCGGCCGCCCCGTATGGCGGAGGAGACCAGACAGTGGCCGGCCTCCTCGGTGGTGCCGGTCTTGATGCCGTGGGCGTCGTCGTATATGTAGCCCAGGACCCGCCAGTTGGAGATCAGGAAGTTGGTGCTGTGGAGCTCCCGCTCCTCACATTTGTTGGTGGCGGGCACGACGTAGGATTTGGCGTCGCTGATGTCGACAAAGGCCTGGTGCTTCAGGGCCTCCCGGGTAAACAGATAGATATCCCAGGCGGAGGTGTAATGCTGGGGATCGTGGAGCCCGGAGGTGTTGGCGAAGTGGGTGTTGGTGCAGCCCAGCTCCTGGGCCCGGTTGTTCATCCGCTCCACGAAGGCGGGGATGGAGCCGTCCAGCGCCTCGGCGAAGATGTTGCCCACCTCGTTGGCGGAGACCACCATCAGGCAGTAGAGCAGCTGCTCCACCGTCAGCGTCTCGCCCTCTTCAATGTCGGCTGTGCTGCTGTCCTCCGTCAGATCGGCCAGGGCGGCGGCGGAGGCGGTGATGGGCTGATCCATTTTCAGTTCGCCCCGGTCCACCGCCTCCAGCACCAGCAGAGCGACCATGATCTTGGTGATGCTGGCGGGATACTGCTGGGTGTTGGCGTTCTTATCATAGAGCACCAGACCGGTGTTGCCGTCCACCAGAAGGGCGGCCTTGGCCTGTATGTTGGGATCGGCGATGGCGTAGGCCCGGGTGGGGCTCAAAAGGCCGCTCAACAGGACGGCCAGCAAAAAAACAGCAAGAATACGGCGGATTTTCATATGTTTTTTTCTCTCCATATGCTATAATGGTCTAAAAATGACTGGTTCCGCCGCCGGAACGGTGGGAAACAGACCCGATATCTATGATTATGGTTATTATAAGCAAAAAATGCGGGGGAGTCAACTGTGAGGAGACCGGCAAAAATGACAAATAGTGAGGCGCTGCTTCTGGCGTTGACGCTGGTTTTCGCGGTGCTGGTGACGGCGCTCCACCTGTCTGCGGTGACCGCCCCGGACCGGGGCCGCTATACGGTGACGGCCCAGCAGACTGTTCCCCGCCCGGGGGTGGAGGAGCGGATCAATGTCAATACCGCCGATGCCGAGACGCTGGAGCGATTGCCGGGCATCGGCCCGGCGCTGGCGGAACGGATCGTGGCGGAGCGGGAGGCCAACGGCCCCTTTTCCGACGCGGCGGATCTGACCCGGGTCAGCGGCATCGGCGAAAAGACGGCACAGGCTCTCATCCCCTATGTCACCGTGGGGGAGGAACTTTTGGGAGAGGAGATGACGGAGAGTGAAGATTCTGGTGGTTGACGACGAGCAGCTGTTGGTGAAGGGGATCCGGTTCAACCTGGAGAACGAGGGGTATCAGGTGGAGGTGGCCTATGACGGCGCCGCCGCCGTAGAGCTGGCCCGGACGGGGAGCTTCGACCTGATCATTCTGGATCTGATGATGCCCATCCTCTCCGGCAGCGAGGCCTGCATGAAGATCCGGGAGTTTTCCGACGTGCCGGTGATCATGCTGACGGCCCGCAGCGAGGACGCCGACAAGCTGATGGGCTTTGCCTGCGGCGCCGACGACTATGTGACGAAGCCCTTCAACATCATGGAGCTGAAGGCCCGGATCCGGGCCCTGCTGCGCCGCTCCGGCACCGCCCGTCAGCAGCGGCGCAGCGCCGCGCTGCTGACGGTGGGCGCGGTGAGCCTGGACACGGAGCAGCGGGTAGCCATCCGGGACGGCCGGACCATCGACCTGACCGCCAAGGAGTATGACCTGATCGAACTGCTGATGAAGAACCCCCGCCGGGTTTACAGCCGGGAGAATCTGATGAACCTGGTGTGGGGCTACTCCTACGTGGGGGATTACCGCACGGTGGACGTCCATATCCGCCGCCTGCGGGAAAAGCTGGAGCCAAACCCGGCCGAGCCGGTGTATATCATCACAAAGTGGGGAGTTGGCTACTATTTTCAAGGGTAGGACCGGCCTGCCGGCTCAGCTGAGGGCAGGGGAGAGCCTTTGATCCCGGGAAACAGCGGGAATAGCATCGCAGATTTCGCGTCCGCAGACGCGAAGAGATGCCATCGTTTTTTCTGACGACATGCGCGTCAGAAAAAACACCGATCAGACCACACACCCCAAGGGTGCTTGCCGCCGTTGCCGCTCATCCTTCGCCGGACGGCGGCTGGCGTGGTGTGCGAGCGCAGCGAGTGCGCGGAGTGGTCTGCAAACCTTTCTCAAAAAATGGCGGCGCCATTTTTTGAAGTGCGACAAAGTGGGGAGTTGGTTACTATTTTCAAGGGGAGAACCAGCCTGCAATTTAAGTTCGGCATGAGCTACATCGTCATCATCCTGGCGGTGCTTGCTCTGCTGAACTCCTATCCGCTGCTGGTGTCCCAGAACCTGGTGTTCCGCTCCAAGGAAACCAGCATGACCAGCAGCGTGAAGGTCATCGAGTCCGCCCTCTCCGGTCTGTCGGAGCTGACGGAGGAAAATGTGGCCCAGGCTCTCAGCGAGCTGCGGGATACCGGCGTCAGCCGGATCCTCATCACGGACACGGCCGGCCGAATCCTCTACGACAGCCGTGAGACCGGCGGGGCCAGAGGACTGGTGGTCTTCTACACCGAGGTGGCCCAGGCCCTGGCGGGCAACGACGCCTTCTACTGCCGTTACGACAGCGAGGCGTTTTTGAGCCGCGCCGCCGCCCCGGTGGTCTATCGCAACCAGATCGTGGGGGCCATCTACGCCTATGAATACGATACCGAGCAGGCGGAGCTGCTGCGGAGCCTCCAGAAGAATCTGATGGCCATCTCCGCCATGATCGGCGCTCTGGTGCTGCTGCTGAGTGTGGTCCTGTCCCAGCTGTTTGCCCGGCGGATCAGCGACCTGCTCCAGGCCATCCGCAGCGTGCGGGAGGGGGCGTACAGCCACCGGGCCAACGTCCGGGGCAGCGACGAGATCGCCCAGATCGCCGCCGAGTTCAACAGCCTTACCGACCGGCTCCAGACCACGGAGAACGCCCGCCGCCGCTTCGTCTCCGACGCCAGCCACGAGCTGAAGACGCCGCTGGCCGGTATCCGCCTGCTGACGGACTCCATCCTGCAGACGGAGAACATGGACGGGGACACCGTGCGGGAATTCGTCAGCGACATCGGCCAGGAGGCGGAGCGCTTGAGCCGCATCAGCGAGGATCTGCTGCGGCTGACCCGGCTGGACAGCGGCAATCTGGAGGAGGCCAGGCCGGTGGCAGTGGCCCCGGTGCTGGAGCGGGTGATCCGCATGCTGGGCGTGGTGGCCCGGGAGAAGGAGGTGTCCCTCTCCTGGGAGGCGGATGAGAGGGCGGTGGTCATGGCCACCGAGGACGATATCCACCAGATCCTGTACAATCTGATAGAAAACGGCATCAAGTATTCCGGCCAGATGGGCTTTGTCCACACGGCGGTCCGGGTGGAGGGCCAGGCCGCCGTCATCGACGTGGAGGACAACGGCATCGGCATCCCCGATGAGGAGCTGACCCAGATCTTTGAGCGCTTCTACCGGGTGGACAAGGACCGCTCCCGCCGGGTAGGCGGCACCGGCCTGGGGCTTGCCATCGTGCGGGACACGGTGGTGCGCCGGGGCGGTACCGTATGCGCCCGCCACCGGGCGGCGGGGAACGGCGCCGTGTTCACCGTGTGTCTGCCCCTGGCGGAGGGAGGTGAGACCTCGTGAAACGGACCCTTGCGATTTTGCTGGCCGCGGCGATCCTCTGGGGTCTCGCCGGCTGCGCCGTGGCCCACAGCGGCCCGGAGGGGGAGACCCTTGGCGTCTATTACGCCGCCGACCCCGAGACCGTCCGGGGCGGGGACATTCTCGCCGCCGCCCAGGTGGACTGGTCGGAGCAGGCGGCGCTGTCCCCGACGGAGCAGGTCCAGGCGGCCCTGGAGCTGCTGCTGGGGGACTGCCAGGCGGAGGGCTTTACCAGCCCCCTGCCCCGGGGGACCCAGCTCTTGAACTGCGCGGTGGAGAACGGCCGGGCGGAGGTGGACTTCTCCGGCGCCTACGCGCAGTTGTCCGGCATGAAGCTGTCCATCGCCGACTACTGCGTCACCCTGACCCTGACCCAGATCGGCGGCATCTACTCCGTCCACATCCTGGTGAACGGCCGGGAGCTGGCCTACCGCAGCAACAGCGTCTTCCTGGCCGGCGACGCTCTGCTCAGCAGCACGGACGACGTGGTCCGCACCTTTACGGCCCGGCTCTTCTTCACCGGAGCGGACGGCCAGCTCACCGGCGAGAACCGACTGCTGACCCTCTACGAGGGCCAGACCCGGGCGGCGGTGGTGATAGACGCCCTGCTGGCCGGCCCGGAGAGCGATGAGCTGCGCACGGTGCTGCCGGAGGGCTTCTCCGTGCTGAGCCTGCGAATGGAGAACAGCCTCTGTTACCTGAACCTGCCTTCCGACGACGAGGCGCTGCTTCCGCCGGACGCCGCGGGCCAGGAGCTGATCGTGCAGAGCGTCGTCCGGTCCCTGTGCTCCCTCAGCGGCGTGACGGGGGTGCAGCTCCTGGTGGACGGCGAGCTGCGTTCCGCCTTCGGCAGTATAGACGTGAGTCAGCCGCTGACGCCGAACAAATAAAAAACCCCCGCTGAAAGATACCTTTCAGCGGGGGTTGTTTTGTTATCCGGCCAGGGTCATGGCCAGCCCCACGATCACCGGCATGGTCAGCACGGAGAGCACCGTCTCCGCCGCCACCACGGCGGCCGGCAGAGCCTTTTCCCGGCTGTACTTGTTGGCCATCATGCTCAGCATGGCCGCCGGCGGCGTGCTGGCCGCGATGACCAGCACGGTGAGGACGCCCCGCTCCAGGCCCGCGGCAAGACCCAGGGCCAGCGCCGCGGCGGGGACGACCAGCAGGCGCAGGGCCGTGGCCAGCCAGAAGGAGCCGCTCCGGAACACCGCGCGGAAGTCTACCTTGGAGAGCTGGTAGCCCACGATGAGCATGGGCACCGGTGTATTCAGGGCGGACAGATACGACAGCGGCGTCAGCACCAGGCCGGGCAGCCGGATCTGGGACAGGTACAGGCTCAGCGCGATGGTCAGACCGATGATCCCGGGATTGAGCACAAGGGCGCGCAGGGAGATCCGCCCCTTGGCACCGGAGATGAGCCGCAGACCGTAGGTCCAGATCACGAGGCTGAACACCGCCGAGTAGGCGGAGCCGTAGAAGATGCCGATGGGCCCCAGCATGGCCTCCTCCAGGGGATAGCCCATGAAGCCGCAGTTGGACATGACCACGCTGAAGCGGTAGATGCTGCGCCGATCGGCGTCGGCGTCCCGGATGCACAGGTGGGCGATGGCGATGCTGACCAGGTGGATCGCCGCAGCCAGGACGATGACCAGGCAGAAGTTGCGAAATCCCTCCGCCTCCCGGGGCCTCTGGAAGGAAAAGATGGTGACAGCGGGGTTCACCACGAAGAGCACCAGGTTGCTCATACCCAGGGAGACCGCGTCGTTCATCAGCTTGACCCGGCCCAGCACATAGCCCACCAGAACGATGACGAACAGGTACACCACCTGCTGTCCCACGGTCAGAAAAGAATCCAGCACGTCTATCGCCTTCTCTCCACGAAGCTCACACCGAGAAAGTCTATCCCGGAAAAGGCGGTCTGTCAAGACATAACGGTTGTCTTGCCGGGAAAAATGTACTATAATATTTTTGTTATGCAGATCAAAACAGGGAGGGATCGCCCTTGAAGCTCATGGTTTTGGACGGCAACAGCATCATCAACCGCTCCTTTTACGGCATCCGCCCTCTCACCACCCGGGAGGGGCTCTACACCCACGCGGTGTACGGCTTTGTGACCACCCTCCAGCGCCTGGTGGACGAGGAGCGGCCCGACGCCCTGTGCGTCACCTTTGACCGCCGGGAGCCCACCTTCCGCCACCAGGCGGACCCGGCCTACAAGGCCACCCGCCACGGCATGCCGGAGGAGCTGGCCGTGCAGATGCCGGTTTTGAAGCAGGTGCTGGACGCCATGTCCATCCCCCGCTACGAGCTGGCGGGGTACGAGGCTGACGATCTCATCGGCACCATCTCCCGCCGGTGCGAATCGTCGGGCTGGGAGTGCGTGGTGGTCACCGGCGACAAGGACAGCCTCCAGCTGATCACCGACCGGACCAAGGTGAAGCTGGTCTCCACCCGCATGGGCCAGACCACCACCCGGGACATGACCCCCGAGACCTTCCGGGCCGAGTACGGCTTCGACCCCGTCCACATGATCGACCTGAAGGCCCTGATGGGCGACTCCTCCGACAATATCCCCGGCGTGCCCGGCGTGGGGGAGAAGACCGCCATGGCGCTGGTCCAGGAGTATGAGACCGTGGACGCCATCTACGGCGCCCTGCCGGACCTCCACGCCAAGCCCGGCGTCATCAAGAAGCTGACGGAGGGGGAGGAGAGCGCCCGCCGCTCCTACTGGCTGGCCACTATCGTCACCGACGCGCCGCTGACCTTCGACCCGGCGGAGAATCTGCGTCAGCCCTTCCGCCCGGAGCTCTACGATCTCTTCCTGAAGCTGGAGTTCAAGAAGCTCATCGACAAGTACCACCTGACCCCCGCCCACGAGACGGCGGAGCGGGACACGGACTGTGAGGTCACCGTGGAGACCGTCACCGACCCGGCCCGGGCGGCGGCGCTGCTGGACCTGTGGCGCGGCGCGGACAGCGTGACCGTCTACGCCCTGCCGGACCTGTCCGTCCTGGCGGTGGAGTGCGACACCGGGGAGAGGACCTCTCTCACCGCCAATCTCATGGCCGACCAGTACGCCGGCAGTTGGCACGATCTGCTGGAGCGCCTCTTTGCCGCCGATATCAAAAAGACCTCCCACGACGTGAAGGACCTGATCCGGGCCCTGCTGGAGCAGGGCGTCGAGGCGGAGGGCTTCGTGTTCGACACGGCTCTCGGCGGCTATCTGCTGGACGCCACCGCCGGCAGCTACGAGCTCGACCGGCTGTTCATGACCTACTACAACGAGGAGCTGACGGGCCGGGCCCACCTGACCGCCGCCGATTTCTCCCTCCTCTCCGGCGATACCGTCCAGGCCGAGGCTGCCCTGGACAGCCGCTGCAGCGCCGTGGCCGCCCTGCGGGAGTTCCAGGAGCCCCGGCTGAAGGAGCAGGAGATGTGGCAGCTCTATACCCAGGTGGAGCTGCCCCTGTGCCGCGTGCTGGCGGAGATGGAGCTCTCCGGCATGCGCTGCGACGGGCGGGCCCTGGCCGCCTTCGGCGACTGGCTCCAGGGGGAGATCGACAAGCTGGAGGGGGAGATCTACGCCGCCGCCGGCTGCGAGTTCAATATCAACTCCCCCAAGCAGCTGGGCAAGGTGCTCTTTGAGGAGCTGCGGCTGCCCCACGGGAAGAAGACCAAGACCGGCTGGTCCACCGGCGCCGACGTGCTGGAGAATCTCCGTTACGACGCCCCCATCGTGGACAAGATCCTGACCTACCGGCAGTACAGCAAGCTGAAATCCACCTATGCCGACGGCCTGGGGAAGGCCATCGGTCCCGACGGACGGGTCCACACCAGCTTCCAGATGACCGTCACCGCCACGGGGCGGCTCAGCTCCACGGAGCCCAACCTCCAGAATATCCCCACCCGCACCGAGCTGGGCAGCCAGATTCGCCGCCTGTTCACGGCGGAGGAGGGCTGCGTCCTGGTGGACGCCGACTACTCCCAGATCGAGCTGCGGCTCCTGGCCCATATCGCCGCCGACGAGGTGATGCAGCAGGCCTTTACCGCCGGGGCGGATTTCCACACCGTCACCGCCGCCCGTGTCTTCCACGTGAGCCCCGAGGCCGTGACGCCGGACATGCGCCGCAGCGCCAAGGCGGTGAACTTCGGCATCGTCTACGGCATCTCCGCCTTCTCCCTGAGCCGGGATATCGGCGTCACCGTGGCGGAGGCCCGGGACTATATGGACCGGTACTTCGACACCTACCGGGGCGTCCGGCAGTATATGACCGACGTGGTGGAGCGGGCCAAGGAGCGGGGCTACGTGGAGACCCTGTGGCACCGGCGCCGCGCCCTGCCGGAGCTGAAATCCTCTAATTTCAACATGCGCTCCTTCGGGGAGCGGGTGGCGCTGAACATGCCCATCCAGGGCACCGCCGCCGATATCATCAAGCTGGCCATGGTCCGGGTCCACCGGCGGCTCCGGGACGAGGGGCTCCGGGCCCGCCTCATCATGCAGGTCCACGACGAGCTGATCGTGGAGTGCCCCGAGGCGGAGCGGGAGACCGTGAAACGGCTGCTGACGGAGGAGATGGAGCGGGTGATCACGCTGGCCGTCCCCCTGACCGCCGAGGCCCACGCCGGCCGCAACTGGCTGGAGGCGAAAGGATAAGCGTATGGAACCGATGCATGTGAAGATCGTCCCCATGACGGCGGACCATCTGGAGGAGCTGGAGCGGCTGGAGCGGATCTGCTTCTCCCGCCCCTGGTCCCGGAAGATGCTCGCCGAGGAGCTGGACAACGAGTGCGCCGCCTTCCTGGTGGCGGAGGACCCGTCCACCGGCCAGGTGGCGGGCTACGCGGGCCTGCTGGTGATGGCGGACGAGGGCTATATCACCAACGTGGCCGTGTTCCCGGAGTACCGCCGCCGGGGCGTGGCCGGCCAGCTCATCGCCGTGTTCGACCAGTTCGCCCGGGGCAACCGCCTGGCCTTCCTCACGTTGGAGGTGCGTCCCTCCAACGCCGCCGCCATCGCCCTGTATCAGAGCTTCGGCTTTGCGGAGGCGGGCCGCCGGAAGAACTACTACGACCTGCCCAAAGAGGACGCCCTCATTTTGACGAAGGAATATACCTGGGAGGAGGACGATCAATGAACATTCTGGCCTTTGAGTCCTCCTGCGACGAGACCGCTGTTTCGGTGGTGCGGGACGGACGGACCGTCCTGTCCGACGCCATCTTGTCCCAGGCGGACATGCACGCCCTGTACGGCGGCGTGGTGCCGGAGATCGCCTCCCGCAAGCACGTGGAGGCCATCGCCGGCCTGACGGACCGGGCCCTCGGCGATGCCGGCCTCACCAAACAGGACGTCGACGCCGTGGCCGTCACCTACGCTCCGGGCCTCATCGGCGCGGTGCTGGTGGGGGTCAGCTTTGCCAAGTCCGTGGCCTATGCCCTGGGCGTGCCGCTGATCCCCGTCCACCACATCCGGGGCCATATCGCCGCCAACTATCTGGCCTTCCCGGAGCTGACCCCGCCGTTCCTGGCCCTGGCCATCTCCGGCGGCAACACGCTGATCGTGGACGTGCGGGACTATACCGACATGGAGATCCTGGGCTCCACCCGGGACGACGCCGCCGGCGAGTGCTTCGACAAGGCGGCCCGTGTCCTGGGCCTGCCCTATCCCGGCGGCAGGCCCATGGACCTGCTGGCCCAGCAGTCGGCGGGAGGGAAGTACGATCTGCCCCGGGCCCACGTGGAGGGGGCGGAGCTGGACATGAGCTTCTCCGGCCTCAAGACGGCGGTGGTGAACCTGGTCCACAGCGCCCGGCAGCGGGGGGAGGAGCTGGACGCCGCCGCCCTGGCCCGGGACTTCACCCGGGCCGTCAGCGACGAGCTGGTGCCCCGGGCCATGCGGGCCCTGGAGCTCACCGGCTATACGAAGCTGGTGGCGGCCGGCGGCGTGGCGGCCAACTCCTTCATCCGCGCGGATCTGGCGGCGGCCTGCGCCGCCCGGGGCGTCAAGCTGTACCTGCCCCCTCTGCGCTGGTGCGGCGACAACGGCGCCATGATCGGCGCCCAGGGCTACTACGAGTACCTGGCCGGCCGCCGGGCGGGCCTGGATCTGAACGCCTGCGCCACCATGGACCTGGGGGAGAAATCATAGAAAAACGCCTGCGAAAGCGCACTTTCGCAGGCGTCTTTTTGCCTGCTTTTGTGGGCGCTTTTCGCGTCGTTCTGCAGACTTTTCTGCGCAGAATGCAAAATGTGCGAAATATCCGCACGGTATGAACGGAAATCGGGGAATTTTGCATTATGTAAATTAAATCGACAGTTTGCGGCAGGGGGAAGATGTGGGTTTGCGGGTTTTTGATTTTTTGTCAAAAAGGGGCAGAAAGTCTTTGATACCAACGGATTTTGGCCTGTGGAAAAACCCGTGGAAAATGTGGATAACTGTTTGTAGAAGGTTATCCGACAAAAAGTTATGTAATGTACTATCACAGCAATGGGACATATCCCGGACCTCCGAAAAGTGGAAAAAAGCGGCACTTTTGCCAAATCGCCGTCACATTTTTGCGAGGGGTTTTGGCGGGGAAGATGGGAGGAGAGAAGGCCTGCGGATGAGTTTGGCGAACAATGTGGACCGATTTGGGGAAATGATTACGATTTGTATTATCAGCGGTGATGGCAGCCATAACCGGTAATTTTGAGTTGACAAAGGGGACAAAGGGCGGTAAAATAAACAAGCTGTTCTTCGGGGAGGGATCTCCGGGGATCCGCTGGATTAGCTCAGCCGGTAGAGCGCCTGATTCGTAATCATGAGGTCGCGGGTTCGAATCCCGCATCCAGCTCCAAAACAAAGCGGTCCGCCTGCAGGCGGACCGCTTTGTTTTGGAACGCGGATTATTTCACATTTTGCCGTAAGGCGCAATATTTCATTAAGAACCTTGGAAGTTCGAATCCACCCAATATAAACACAAATCTATCTTTTTCACGCTTCGTTAGGTGAAAGAACCTGCTGTTGCGTTCTCCTGCGGATTATGATATCATACAAAAAAGGGCAAAAAAGGGAAGCAAGGTGGCAAAAATGAAATTTGCAGATGAACTGAATGCAAAAGCAAACGCCTTTGATAAAAAGGCAAACGATTATCTTTCGGAAAGTGAATTTATAGCAAATCGGGTCAAACAATATACAGCAGATATCAAATCTTTATGTACCGCTGCTGCGAAAAGAGGACAGAGGAGCATAAAGGGTTTTTTTGTTCCCGAACGAACGGATTATAATTACGAAACGACCACGGATGGACCGTACTTACGTGAAGTTCCTAAGAGCCTCATAGACAAGAAACCGTATAAAAATCCGAAGTACGGAAATTTGATTAGCGGCAATAGAGATATCTGCGATGCAGTAATAAATTTGTTCGATGGCAAAAGTTACGCTAAGCCCATAAATTATAAAAATTTTACAGTAGACGGCGACATGATAGAAAAAGTCCGCGTCGGCGTACTGAAGAATCTTACCGCCGAAGGATTTAAAAGATTGCAGATCGAGCACCTCACGGGGAAGAGCTATGGATTGAAAAAGGTTCTTTTGAGCGAGGTGATCACGGTTACCGGAACGAGCCATTATTTATACCTCGATATCGCATGGTAAGGCTCTGCGCACATAGGATAACAGAGACAGCCGACCCATCACAAACCCGTTTTTTCGTACCCACGAACAAAAGGAGGGCACCCCGTACGGGGTGCCCTCTTTTTGGGTTTTGCGGGAGTCGAAACGAGCTCCAAAGGCGGCCGGCGCCAGCGGGGGGACACCTCATCCGCCCCTGCGGGGCACCTTCCCCTCAAGGGGAAGGCCTTTGACTGCAGCGCCATTGCTCGGCGCGTGAAGGTCTCTGCGTCCGAGTTTGCTGCGGGTGCGGTGGGAGCGGCAAATCTTTGGATGATTATACAATTTTTTGGCCCGATATTTGGATTTTCATGGTCGATAAGCTGTGGTATAATGTTTCTGTATGGTGGCAGTACTCTGTACAAACAGGAAAAGGCACAAATTTTTTTAATAGGAGGCATCTCATGGAAAACGTAAAGGTAATCATCTGGGGTCTGGGCGCCATGGGCGGCGGCATGGCTGACATGCTGCTGAAGAAGAAGGGCGTGGACATCGTGGGCGTGGCCGGCCGCGGCAAGAAGATCGGCAAGAGCATGTACGACTACATCAAGACCGAGCGCGGTGACCGGCCCGACGTGATCATCGGCGCTCCCGAGGACGTCATCAAGCCCGGCGCCGCCGACGTGGTGCTGCTGTGCACCGACTCCTTCACCAAGGAGGCCTTCCCCCGCATGAAGTTCATCCTGGAGCAGGGCATCAACGTCATCACCTCCGCCGAGGAGATGGCCTATCCCAAGGCCCAGAATCCCGAGCTGGCCGAGGAGCTGGACAAGATCGCCAAGGCCAACGGCGTGTCCATCCTGGGCACCGGCATCAACCCCGGCCTCATCATGGACCTGCTGGTCCTGATCTGGACCGGCTGCATGGTGGACGTGGATCACATCGTCTCCCGCCGCGTCAACAGCCTGTCCCCCTTCGGCCCCGCCGTGATGACCGAGCAGGGCATCGGCATCACCGAGGAGGAGTTCTACCTCCGCAAGGAGGGCAAGGGCTCCGGCCACCTGTCCGGCCACGTGGGCTTTGCCGAGTCCGTGGGCATGATCTGCGACGGCATCGGCTGGGAGCTGGACGAGTTCAAGCAGGACATGCAGCCCATCATCACCGACGTGGACCGCAAGAGCCCCTACGGCTTCGCCGCCGCGGGCAACGTGGCCGGCGTGGCCATGAAGGCCTGGGGCTACAAGAACGGCGAGTGCCTCATCGAGATGGATCACCCCCAGCAGATCGAGCCCGAGCAGGTGGGCGTCCAGACCGGCGACTACGTCATCATCAACGGCACCCCCGCCGTCAACATGCTCAACTCCCCGGAGATCGACGGCGGCATCGGCACCATCGCCATGTGCGTGAACATGATCCCCCAGATCATCAACGCCGAGCCGGGCCTGCACACCATGCTGACCCTGCCCGTGCCCCGCGCCATCATGGGCGATATGCGTAACCGCATCAATCCCGACAAGAAGATCGTCAAGTAAAAAACCGAGCCCCGGCGGGACCGCGGCGGAGGGGCGATCCTCCGCCGCGCCGGCCGGCCATGAGAACGGAATGGAGGAGAGCATGGCAAAGAAGAACGACTGGGTCCGGATCCACCGGAACGTCCTGGAGCCCCAGGAGCGCACCGGCAAGCTGCCGGAGGACACCAAGCAGGTGCCGCTGGAGATGTGGGTCAAGGGCCGTTTGCAGAACGAGACCGCCGAGATCGGCGACGAAGTGACCATCGTGACCTCCGTGGGCCGGGCCGAGCACGGCACGCTCATCGAGGTGAATCCCTGCTACGAGCTGAATTACGGCGCCTTCGTACCGGAGATCCTGGAGATGGAGGACCGGCTCCGCAGCGCGCTTTTTGGAGGTGACCAGGCATGATCAACGGAATGATCGTCGACAAGAGCTACCAGGCCGTCACCGGCCGCAAGGCCCAGATCATCGACAAGGCCATGGGCGTGGACTACAGCAAGTATGAGCGCGACGGCGTGGCCTTCGACTACGAGGCCCTGATGAACGGCACCGGCTATACGCTGGAAGACCACATCCGCATCCAGCGGCAGTTCAACGTGGGCAACACCCCCATCTTTGAGCTCCACAACCTGACCGCCCTGGCCCGGAAGTATGCCGCTCCCGGCAAGGGCGCCCGGATCTTCGTGAAGGATGAGGCCTCCAACCCCGCCGGCAGCTTCAAGGAGCGCCGGGCCGCCGCCTCCGTCTACCACGCCAAGAAGATGGGCTACAAGGGCGTCATCGCCGCCACCAGCGGCAACTACGGCGCCGCCGTGGCCTCCCAGGCCGCCATGCAGGGCCTGAAGTGCATCATCGTGCAGGAGTGCTACGACTCCAAGGCCAGCGGCCAGCCCGAGATCATCGAGAAGGCCCGCAAGTGCGAGGCCCTGGGCGCCGAGGTGCTGCAGCTGACGGTGGGCCCGGAGCTGTTCTACGAGGTGCTGGTGATGCTGGAGGAGACCGGCTACTTCAACGCCTCCCTGTACTCCGCCTTCGGCGTGGGCGGCGTGGAGACCCTGGGCTGGGAGCTGGGTCACCAGTTCCTGGAGCGCTACGGCAAGCACCCCGACGTGGTGGTCTGCGCCAACGCAGGCGGCGGCAACCTGACCGGTACCGCCCGCGGCCTCATCAAGGCCGGCTGTCCCGCCCAGGTGGTGGCCGCCTCCGTGGATCTGAAGGGCCTGAGCATGGCCTCCGACAAGCAGTTCAACCGCAAGAGCTTCACCACCGCCCACACCGGCTTCGGCGTGCCCTACGCCACCGATCCCGACCACAGCGACGTGCCCCGCAGCGCCGCCCGGCCCCTGCGCTACATGGACCGCTACGTGACCGTCAAGCAGGGCGAGGTGTTCTACATCACCGAGGCTCTGGCCACGTTGGAGGGTATGGAGAAGGGCCCCGCCGGCAACACCAGCCTGGCCGCCGCCTTCTCCCTGGCCCAGGAGATGGATCAGGATCAGATCATCGTGGCTCAGGAGACCGAGTACACCGGCGCCGGCAAGCACATCCAGCCCCAGCTGGCCTTCGCCCGCAAAAACGGCATCGAGCTGCTGTTCGGCGACCCGGCGGACGAGATCCCCGGCACCAACATCGTGTTCCCCGCCGATCCCGGTCTGCTGAAGGCCCGTGACGCGGATCTGGACCACATGCGCGCCAGCCTGATCAAGCGCCAGGTCCGCAACGCCACCGGCCCCCTCACCGACGATGACATCGCGTATCTCGCCCAGGAGACCAAGAGTGACGAAGCCTTCGTGAAAAAGGTCCTTGCCGCCCTGTGAGGACCGGTTCATCCCTGTCAACCTTTTGTGAATAAGGATATGGAGATATGAAAAGAAACGACGATTATCTGGAGCGCCGAGCCCATCTGGCCGATTTGACGGACGAGGAGCTGAAGGAGCGGTTCTGGGAGCTGGCCAACAAGCTGGTGGACCCGCTGCTGCAGATGGGCTACGAGTACACCTCCCCCGCGGTGGAGCGCTCCGTCCTGCTGCGTATGGGCTTTTCCTCCATCGAGGCCAAGGCCATCGTAGAGGGCTGCATCGAGCACGAACTGATGTCCCACGGCGCCGGCAACGTGGTCTACCGTCTGTCCAAGGCGGAGAACATGGAGCTGCGCCAGGCCGGCCTGGCTCTGGCGGAGGGCAGACTCTGGGACAAGGCGGAAAATCTGTTTGAAGGAGGGGACGAGGAATGAGCGACTACAAGCTGGAGCCCAACCAGCCCATCAATATCTCTGAGATCCTGAAGGATCTGGAATCCTACCGTCCCCGCCGCCGGGGCTGGACCTGGCGCAAGCCGGTTCCGGACCTCCACATGGGGCCCTTCACCTACCACGACTGCACCGAGCCCCTGAAGGCCAGCGTGCCGCTGCCCCCGGCCCACTATTTCGAGGACATCGACCCCCAGCCCGGCCCCGTGATCACCACCGAGATCGCCTCCGGCCGCTTTGAGGACGATATCCGCCGCATGCGCATGGCCGCCCACCACGGCGCCGACCACATCATGGTCATCCGCACCGCCGGGCAGAGCCACTTCGACGGCCTGATCGAGGGTACGCCCCAGGGTATGGGCGGCGTGCCCATCACCCGCAAGCAGGTCCGCGCCCAGCGCAAGGCCTTGGACATGATCGAGGATGAGGTGGGCCGGCCCATCAACTACCACAGCTATGTCTCCGGCGTGGCCGGTCCCGACATCGCCGTCATGTTCGCCGAGGAGGGCGTCAACGGCGTCCATCAGGACCCCCAGTACAACGTCATCTACCGCAACATCAACATGATCCGCTCGTTTGTGGACGCCTGCGAGAGCAAAAAGCTGATCGCCTGGGCCGGCATGGCCCAGATCGACGGCGCCCACAACGCCAACGCCACCGCCCGGGAGGCCTGGAAGGTCATGCCCGAGCTGATGGTCCAGCACGGCATCAACGCCATTTTCTCCGCCCGGGTGGGCATCGACAAGAAGAGCATCTGCCTGTCCACCGTGCCGCCCACGGCCACCCCGGCCCCCTGCGTGTACATGGATCTGCCCTATGCCGTGGCCCTGCGGGACCTGTTTAACGAGTACCGGATGCGGGCCCAGATGAACACCAAGTACATCGAGTCCAGCACCCGCGAGGCCACCGTGACCCACGTGCTGAACATGGTGATCTCCAAGCTCACCAGCGCCGATATCCAGAGCACCATCACCCCCGACGAGGGCCGCAACGTGCCCTGGCACATCTACAACATCGAGGCCTGCGACACCGCCAAGCAGACGCTGGTGGGCCTGGACGGCCTGATGGAGATGGTGGAGCTGAAGAAGGACGGCTATCTCCGGGAGAAGGCCCGTGAGCTGAAGGAGCGGGCCGTGCTCTTCATGGAGGAGATGCTGGGGCTGGGCGGCTACTTCAACGCCGTTCAGGAGGGCTTCTTCGTGGACAGCGGCATCTATCCCGAGCGCAACGGCGACGGCATCGCCCGGAAGATCGACGGCGGCATCGGCGCCGGTACCATCTTCAAGCGGAGCAAGGATTACATGGCCCCCGTCACCGCCCACTACGGCTACAACAACGTGGCCCAGTACGGCGAGGAGTTCGTGAGCAATCCCTCCGCCCTCATCGGCGGCTGCACGCTGGAGTGCCCGGAGAAGATCGTCTACATCGACGAGCTGGACGAACAGGACAACGTCAACGTCCGCATGGAGGAGGTCAAGGACTTCGTGGCCGGCGGCAAGAAGATCCGACCCGAGATGGAGTGGCTGGCCGACGGCACCGTCATGCTGACCATGTTCTTCCCGGCCCCCAAGCCCATCGCCGAGGCGGCCGCCCTGGAGTGCGCCAAGCGGATGAACCTCACCGAGTGCGAGGTCATCAGCCGGGAGATCATGCACGGCCAGGAGGGTACCCGCATCGAGGTCAAGGGCAAGGTGCCCTTCGCCATCGACGTGGATTCGCTGGTCATCCCCAAGGAGCCCGACGTCCTCAGCGACGACGTGATCCGCAAGGATATCGAGCGCCGTCCCATGAAGATCGTCGCCGCCACCGTGGGCGAGGACGAGCACTCCGTGGGTCTGCGGGAGATCATCGACATCAAGCACGGCGGCATCGAGAAGTACGGCATGGAGGTCGTCTATCTGGGCACCTCCTGCCCGCCGGAGAAGCTGGTGAACGCCGCCGTGGAGCTGAACGCCGACGCCATTATGGCCTCCACCATCATCAGCCACGACGACATCCACTACAAGAACATTTCCAAGATCGACCAGATCGCCCGTGAGATGGGTATCCGGGACAAGATCATCTTCATCGCCGGCGGCACCCAGGTCACCCCGGAGCTGGCCCGGAAGGCCGGCGCCGACGAGGGCTTCGGCCGCGGCAGCCACGGCGTCCACAACGCCACCTTCCTCATCAAGCGCAGATGGGAGATGGAGGCGGCCGAGGCGGCCAAGAAGGCGAAGAACCAGTAACCTTTCACCCTATCGCGGAGCGGCAATGGCACCGCACCATTGCCGTTCCGCGGCGTTTTCATGGATGGAGCAGCATGTATATTGATATTCTTGTGGCGGAGATCGGCTCCACCACCACATTGGTCAACGGCTTTGCCAACATCAACACGGATCATCCCCGCTTTATCGGCCAGGGACAGGCGCCCACCAGCGTGCTGGAGGGGGACGTCCGGGTCGGGCTGAGAGGCGCTGTGGAGGATCTGGCGAAAAATCTGGGCGCGGAGTCGGTGGAGTACGGCGAGATGTTCGCCACCTCCAGTGCCGCCGGCGGACTGCGGATGACGGTCCACGGCCTGGTATACGACATGACCGCCAAGGCCGCCCAGGCGGCCGCTCTGGGCGCCGGAGCCATCATCAAGCTGACCACGGCGGGAAAGCTCTCGGAGTTTGACCTGGAGGACATCGAGGCGGTGAGGCCCAACCTCATTCTGCTGGCCGGCGGCACCGATTACGGCGAGCGGGAGACGGCGGTGTACAACGCCAGGCTGCTGGCCGCCACGGGTCTCAAGACCCCGGTGATCTACGGCGGCAACATCCAGAACCAGCACCTGATCGAGAAGATCTTCCGGGAGGCGGACGTGCCCTGCTACATCACGGAGAACGTCTATCCCAAGCTGGACCTGCTGAACATCGAGCCGGCCCGGCGGATCATCCACAGCGTCTTCGAGGAGCACATCGTCAAGGCGGCGGGCATGGAGCACATCCGGGACATGGTCACCGGCTCCATCATCCCCACCCCCGGCGCGGTGATGGAGGCGGCCCAGCTGCTCTACGGTGAGCTGGGGGACCTGGCCGTCATCGATATCGGCGGCGCCACCACCGACGTCCACTCCGTCACCGCCGGGTCCGAGGAGATCGCCGTGCTGGAGACCACGCCGGAGCCCTTTGCCAAGCGGACGGTGGAGGGCGACCTGGGGCTGTTCGTCAACGCCAGGAACCTGATCGCCATGATCGGGAAGGACAAGCTGGCCCAGGAGCTGGAGCTGGATATGGACGCGGTCATGGCCGCCTACAAGCCCATTCCCGATACGGCGGAGCAGTTTAAGCTGACGGAGCGGCTGTGCCTGGAGGCGGGACTGACGGCGGTGGAGCGCCACGCCGGTCAGCTGCGGTATATCTACACCCCCAAGGGCCGTCAGACCATCGCCGAGGGCAAGGACCTGACGGTGCTGCGGTATCTCATCGGCACCGGCGGCGCCCTGACAAGGCTCCCTCACCGTGAGGAGATCGCCGGTCAGATCGCCGACTGCAACAAGAACGGCATGATGCTCTATCCCAAGCCCGGCAAGGTGAAGCTGCTGTTCGACAACCACTACATCATGGCCTCCCTGGGCGTCCTCAGCAAGAGGTACCCGGAGGCGGCGCTGAACCTGATGAAGCAGAGCCTGGGGATCTGAATAAGAGAGGAAAAGGCGCCTGTCCACCGGACAGGCGCCTTTTTTCATGGCCGGCGGGCCGACTCCGGCATAGGCTGGTACAGGACCTGTGAGGAGGTGTACCAATGGATCGGGATTCTGTCATTCTGGTGGGACGCGTGCTCCGTGTCCACCGGGATCACCTGCTGGTGCGGGACTGCCGCACGGGGCAGGAGGTGCGGGTCAACACGCCCCGCGCCAGGCATTTTCGCCGGGGCGAGAGCGTCGTTGTCCAGTACAGCGGCGCCATGACCATGAGCATCCCGCCCCAGATCAGCGCCCAGAGCATCATGCGGAACGTCCGCTGCTGAAGAAGGGAAACAGACGCCGCCCGGCACCTCCGGACGGCGTCTGTTTACATTTTTTTCCTTGCTTTTCTCCGGAAAAGCGGGTAAGCTATCCTCAAGAACAGGATACAGGAGGAGACGAAATGTTTGACGCAGCCATCATCGGAACCGGGCCGGCGGGCCTTTCCGCGGCCATTACGTTGAAAATGCGGGGCAAAGAGATCATCTGGTTCGGCTCCGGCGACTTCAGCGGCAAGGTGGAAAAATCGGAGAAGATCGGCAATTACCCCGGACTGGGCATGGTGACCGGCCGGGAGCTGAACGAGAGGTTCCGGGCCCACGCATCGGAGCTGGACCTGGAGATCACCGACCGGATCGTGACCAACATCTCCCGGCTGAAGGACCGGTATATGCTTCTGGCCAACAACGAGATGTACGAGGCCCGGTCGCTGCTGCTGGCCACCGGTGTGGTGGCAGGCCAGGGCTTTGCCGGGGAGAAGGAGCTGGTGGGCATGGGCGTCAGCTACTGCGCCACCTGCGACGGCATGTTCTACCGGAGCAAGACCATCGCCGTGTTCTGCGGCGCCAAGCGCTATGAGCACGAGGTGACGTATCTGGCGGAGATGGCCGAGAAGGTGTATCTCTACGCCAACTATCCCGGCTGTGAGGTGGACGCGCCCAACGTGGAGCGGCTGAAGAGCCCCATCCGCCAGGTAAAGGGCGGCATGCGCCTGACCGGTATCACGCTGGCAGACGGGACAGAGCTGGCGGTGGACGGGCTGTTCTGCCTGCGCAGCGCCATCGCGCCCACCACGCTGCTGCCGGGTCTGGCCCTGGAGGGCCCCCACATCGTGACGGACCGGGGCATGGCCACCAATCTGCCGGGCTGCTATGCCGCCGGCGACTGCACCGGCACCCCGTACCAGATCGCCAAGGCCGTGGGGGAGGGCAATATCGCCGCCCACAGCATCCTGGAGTATCTGGCGGAGCAGGGCAGGGCCAAGTAAACAAACAAGGAGAAACCCCGTGCCGGAACGATCGTCCCGGCACGGGGTTTTGCCATTTTACGGAGCGGTCAGTCGGCGCCCGGGAACAGACGCAGGACCGCGCTGGTCTGGGCGGGAAGGGTCAGCGTGCCGTGATCCAGTGCTGCCGTTCCCTGGCCCACGGAGGCGTTGATCTCTGAGGCCAGCCCGTTGGAGAAGGAGGTGACGTCCAGCTGGACCTCTTTGGTGGAGGTGTTGTGGAGGACACAGACGGTGTTGTCCTCCCAGGTGGCGATGAAGCCGCCTGCCTTGGTGTTGGGCAGGGAGAGGGCCTGGTAGTCGCCCCGGGCGATGGCCGGATTGGCCTTGCGGATCATGATGAGGCGCTTGTAGTAGCTGTAGAGGCTGTCGGCGTCGCCCATCTGGTCCGCGGCGCCGCTTTCGATCTGGCTGGAGGCGGCGTAGGTGGTGCCGGTGGGGTCCTTCACCGTGTCGCCGTCGCCCCAGACCATGGCCAGGCGGCGGTTGGCGTCGGTATTGGCGCCGCCCCGGGAGCCCCGCATGCCCAGCTCCTCGCCGTAGTAGATGAAGGGGGAGCCGGGGGAGAGCAGGTACAGATTGGCGGCCATCTTCATCTGGCCGCTGGCCACGGTGAGGAAGCCGGCGGCCCGGTCCATGTCGTGGTTGGTGACGAAGTACACCGGCATGGCCCCGCCGCGGATGGATTGAATCCGGTCCATATAGCTGTCGGTGTAGGCGGTGAAGCGGTCCACCTGGCCGGCCTTGGCGGTCTCGGCGATGAGGCCGCTGGACTGGGACAGGGAGAAGTCGAAGCACTCGGTGGAGCTGTAGTAGATGTCGGTGATGCCGTCGCCGTCCCACACCTCCGCGACCGTGTAGATGTCGGGCTTGATCAGCCGGAGCTGGCCCAGATACCAATCCCAGAAGGCGGCGCTGCGGCCGTTGTCGCCCAAGTAGATATACTTGGCGGCGTCAAAACGGAAGCCGTCCACCCCCATGTCCAGGTAGTATTTGGCCACGTCCACCACCGCCTCCCGGACCCGGGAGCTGTCAAAGTTCAGCTCCGGCATCTCACCGGAGAAGTTGCACTCGTAATAGTCGTCGGTGCCGGAGATCTGGGAGTAGCCGCCGGAGGGGGCGGTGCCGACGCCCTTGGTGTAGAAGGAATAGAAGTTATAGTACTCGTCCCGGGTGTTCCCGCTCCGGTGGGCGGACACGAACTTGCTGAACCAGCCGTTGAGGTAGCCGGTGTGGTTGATGGGCAGGTCCAGGATCAGCTTCACGTTCCGCTCGTGGCACAGGTCGATCAGGTCCTGCAGGTCCTCCATGGTGCCGAAGGACGGGTCCACGGCGTAGTAGTCGGTGACGTCATACTTATGGTAGGAGGGAGACTGGAAGATGGGCGTGAGCCAGATGCCCTCCACCCCCAGGCTGAGGCCGGAGTCGGGGTCGCCGTCGTTGAGATAGTCCATGCGGTTGATGATGCCCCGCAGGTCGCCCACGCCGTCCCCGTCGGAGTCGGAGAAAGAGCCCACGAAGATCTCGTAGAACACCCGGTTGTTGTCCTGGGCCTGGAAGCCGGTGAGAAGGGCCTTGTCGCTGATGACGGCCTCGCCGCTTTTGCTGAGGGGATACTTGCCCGAGGCGTCCATCTGCCGGCCGCAGCCGGTCAGCAGACAGGGGCACAGGAGCAGGGCCGCCAGCAGAAGGGAAATCACTTTTTTCATGGGGATACCTCCCGTTCCTTTGCTGTTTTTCATACTACTATACGGCGAAATGCCTTGTCAAGCGGTGGATGCGCCATTGCGCGGCGGGTTTTTTGTGGTATAATGGGCCCATGGAAAAGAAAGTGGAGCTGTATCGCCCCGAGGACGTGGGGGCCTTGAAAAGGAAGCACGACGCCTCGCTGGCCGCGGTGTGGATGATCGCCGCCGGGGCCCTGGCTGCGTGCGTCCTTTTTTGCGTGTTCACCAATACTGCCAGCGCCGCCCGGATGGAGCTCCTGGCCGTGGCGGTGTTCGCCGTCGCCGGGTGGGTGGTCATCTATCTCGCCACCTTCACGGTGGCGGCGCTGCGGCACGAGGGGGAGCACACGGCCCGGATGCTGGCGGGGGAGCGGAGCGCGATCCGGGGAAGGACCAGCCTGGCCCGGGAGACGGTGCGGATCAAAAGGAGCATCGCCGTACGGTCCGTGACGGTGGTCAGCGGAAGTGAGAAGCGGCGGCTGTACGTGGATGCCTGCCGGGCCCGGGAGCTGGAGCGGGCCCTGGGCGGGGGAGAGAAGCTGTGCGAGCTGGACGTGGTGGGCGGCTACGTGGCCGCCTTCGTGGTGCTGTCATGAGAGTGCTGAAGAATATCGCCTCACAACTGCATATTTACCTGCTGTGGCTGTTCGCGGCGGCGCTGCTGTGGGGCTGGATCTTCACCTTTGTCACCGACACCCGGCCGGAGAGGAAGGTGACGGTGTTCGTGGAGGCCCTGGACTGCCGGGACAGGGACCTGGCGGTGGAGCTGGAGAGGACCATGCCGGAGGGGATCCGGATGATCAAGGTTCACCCCTTTACCTACGCCATGTTTGACGAGGGCACCCTGCTGGGGGCGGACCTCTACATCGTGCCGTGTTCCCACGTGGAGGAGTACCGGGAGTCTTTCGCCGACGCGACGGCGCTCCCCCTGGCGGCGGGGCGGACGGTGGGCCCCGAGGGCGGCATCCGGATCTACGAGGCCGACGCCGGCGCCGGCGGGGCGGACGGCTACATCACCTACGCGCCGCCCGGCGGTGCAGGGGAGGACTACTACCTGTTCTTCGGGGTGAATTCCCGCCACGCCGCGGCGCTGAACGGTACGGGAGACGACGCGGCCCTGGCTGTGGCGGAGCGGCTGCTGGAGATGGACTGAGGAGGAGAGACGGGGATGAGAAAGCTGAGCTGCATTTTGTCGGGGCTGCTGCTGGCCCCGCTGCTGCTGACCGCCTGCGGCGGCGGGGGAACGCCCGTCAGCGCGGAGGTGAGCAGCGATACCCTCTACGTGAAGAAGGTGGAGGACCTGCCGGAGGATTTCATCCTGGGCGTGGACCTGTCCTCGGTGATCGCGGAGGAGGAGAGCGGCGTAACGTACCGCAATTTCAGCGGGGAGGAGCAGGACATCTTCCGGACCCTGGCGGAAAACGGCGTCACCCACATCCGGGTGCGGGTGTGGAACGACCCCTATGACAGCCAGGGCCGGGGCTACGGCGGCGGCAACAACGACATCGACAGGGCGGTGGAGATCGGCAAACGGGCCGCGAAATACGGCATGAAGTTGATCGTGGACTTCCACTACTCCGACTTCTGGGCCGATCCGGGCAAGCAGATGGCGCCCAAGGCCTGGAAGGACATGGACATCGAGACCAAGACGGAGGCCGCCTACGAGTACACCCGGGAGTGCCTGCAGAAGCTGAAGGACGCCAGGGTGGACGTGGGCATGGCGCAGGTGGGCAACGAGACCAACGGCGCCCTGTGCGGCGAGAAGACCTGGTTCAACATCCAGTACATCATGCAGGCCGGGTCCCGGGCCATCCGGGAGGTATATCCCCAGGCGCTGGTGGCGGTCCACTTCGCCAACCCGGAGAAGGCCGGCGCCTACGCCGAGTACGCCAAGAAGCTGGACTACTACCAGGTGGACTACGACGTGTTCGCCTCCTCCTACTACCCCTACTGGCACGGGACGCGGGAGAACCTCTCCCGGGTGCTGGGGGACATCGCCGACCGCTACGGCAAAAAGGTGATGGTGATGGAGACCTCCTACGCCTACACCGGGGAGGACACGGACTTCAACGGCAACACCATCTCCGACGGCGGCGCCTATACCAAGGACTATCCCTTTACCGTTCAGGGGCAGGCCAACTGCGTCCGGAACGTCATCGACACGGTGGCCCACATCCCCGGCGGCATCGGCGTGGTGTACTGGGAGGGGGCCTGGATCACCGTGGGCACCGCCTCCTGGGAGGAAAACCACAAGCTGTGGGAGGAGCACGGCTCCGGCTGGGCCAGCAGCTACGCCGCCGCCTACGATCCCGACGACGCCGGGAAGTACTACGGCGGCAGCGCCGTGGACAACCAGGCCCTGTTCGCCCCCGACGGGACGCCGCTGGAGTCCCTGAAGGTCTTCGGCCTGGTCCGACGCGGCAACGAGCTGCCGCCTGTGGCCGACGCCCTGGAGGATACGCTGCTGGCGGTGGACCTGGCGGGGACCATTGAGCTGCCGGAGACCGTCAACGCCATTATGAGCGACGACAGCCGCCAGGCGGTCCCCGTCACCTGGGACATGACGGAGGAGGACCTGGCGAAGATGACCGCCGGCGGCGTGGCCGACTACGACATCACCGGAACGGCCGACGGCCTCACCGCCCGGTGCCGGATCTCCATGATCGAGTACAATTTCCTCACCAACCCCGGCTTCGAGGCGGGGGATCTCACCGGCTGGGCTCTGACGGAGCTGGGACACGCCGACGAGCTGCGGGTGGAGGACAAGCTCACCGACTCCCTGGACGGCAGCTGGCACATGCATTTCTGGAGCGCTGCCGCCGACAGCGTGGAGTTCACTCTGGATCAGACGCCGGAGGGGCTCCCGGCCGGCACCTACAAGTTCGCCGTGTCCATCATGGGCGGCGACTGCGGCAGGACCGACATCTACGCCTACGCCAAAATCGACGGGGAGACCGTGGCCAGAGCGCCCATGACCGTCACCTCCTGGAGCAACTGGGGCACCGGCGAGGTCCGGGATATCACGGTGGCGGAGGGGCAGACGCTGACGGTGGGCATCTACGTGAAATGCCAGGGCGAGAACAACGGCGCCTGGGGCAAGATCGACGGCGCCCGGCTCAACTCCCAGGGATAAGAATCGGCAATTTCGACGAAAAATCGTTCTGCGTTTTGTACAACAAGCAGAAGAAAAAAATGGAAAAAGGTGTGGACAAGGCGCGGCAATGAGTTTTATAATATAAGAGTTAGGTGGGGCAAAAGCGGTATTTCCGCGGGTTTTTCCGATCTTTCCCGGAGGACCGTGCCCCGCAAAAAAAACCATGCGGCGCCAGGAACGCCGGATGAGAATTACAGGAGGAATCAAGATGAAAAAAGCACTTGCCATGGTGCTCGCCCTCGTTATGGCCCTGTCCCTGGTGGCCTGCGGCGGCGGCAGCAACACCCCCACCCCTACCCCCGGCAATGAGGGCGGTATCGGCGGTACCTACGACATCACCGTTTGGGCCCCCGAGGCCGCTGTGGAGCTGACGCAGAAGCAGATCGCTGACTTCAACAGCTCCAACGAGGATGGCATCACCTTCAACGCTACCGTGGAGCCCGTCAGCGAGGCTGACGCCGGCACCAACATGGTCACCGACGTGGAAGCCGGCGGCGACCTGTACTTCTTCGCGCAGGATCAGTTCGCCCGCCTGGTGCAGGCCGGCGCTCTGAGCCAGCTGGGCGTGGCCGCCGGTGAGGCCGTGGCCGCCGCCAACGCCGCCGGCGTCGTGGCCGCCGCCACCTCCGGCGACAGCCTGTACGCCTATCCCCTAACCGCCGACAACGGCTACTTCATGTACTATGACAAGAGCGTTGTCGCCGAGGATCACGTGGACAGCCTGGAGGCCATTATCGCCGACTGCGAGGCCGCCAACAAGTACTTCTCCATGGAGCTGCAGAGCTCTGCCTGGTACCTGGCCTCCTTCTTCTTCGGCACCGGCTGCGTCTCCCAGTGGACCACCGATGACGAGGGCAACTTCGTGTCCGTCAACGACACCTTCGACAGCGCCAACGGCCTGATCGCCGTCAAGGGCATGAAGAAGCTGCTGGATTCCCCCATGCACGTCAGCTCCTCCAAGGGCGCCGACTTCGCCAGTGACTCCGCTGTGGTGGTCACCGGTATGTGGGACTATGACACCGTCAAGGGTATCCTGGGCGACAACATGGGCCTGGCTGACCTGCCCTCCTTCGAGGTGGACGGCAAGGAGTACCACATGGGCTCCTTCAACGGCTGCAAGCTGCTGGGTGTCAAGCCCCAGACCGACGCCGCCAAGTCCGCCGCTCTGCACAAGCTGGCTCAGTTCCTGACCGACGAGGCCCATCAGATGGAGCGCTTCGAGGCTGTGTCCTGGGGTCCCGCCAACCTGGCTGCCCAGGCCTCTGATGCCGTGCAGGCCAACCCCGGTCTGGCCGCTCTGCTGGCGCAGGCTCCCTACTCCGTGCCTCAGGGCCAGATCCACGGCTCCTGGTGGGATATCGCCAAGGTCATCGGCGATGACGTGAAGGCTGCCACCGACGAGGCCGGCCTGCAGGCTGCCCTGGACAACTACTACAACAAGATCAACGAGCTGTTCAAGCTGGATGCCGGCGCGCTGCTGTTCGTGGGCGCCTGGAACGGCTGGAACAACGCCGATGACACCGACACCTATTACTTCACCGACAACGGTGACGGAACTTTCACCCTGACTCTGGATGTCCCCGAGAGTGATTACATGGGCGGCCGCATCGTGAACCCGGGCAACTGGGATACCGACAAGGGCTTTGCTCAGGTCACCGAGGGTGTCGAGCTCATCAAGGATCTGGGTGAGGAGAACCCCGATAACAACATCGTGTTCGCTGCCGCCGGCAACTACACCCTCACCTGGGACGGCACTGCGATCACCATCAAGCAGAACTGATCAGCGGAAGCTGAAAAGCTGCGGATAAGGCAGACCCATATAGGTTCTGACTTGTGATCCTATCAGCCGGAGCCAAAAGCAATTTTGGCTCCGGCTCCTATTTAAAGGGGTTATGCTATGAAAAGATACAGTGATCTGGAATACCTGAGACTGTCGAAATGGCACAAGTTCCTCTACCGGCTGACGTCCTTCTTCTGCGCCATTCCTCAGGCTCTGGTCAATCTTCTGAAAAGCATCGGAGGCTTCTTCCAAAAAATCTTCGTCGGCATCGGCACGGAGCTGTCCGACCTGGTGCTGACCTTCAAAAACGGTGACTGGAAGACCCGCACCTCCTATCTGGTGATGGGCTTCGGTAGCATCGCCCGGGGACAGGTCCTGCGGGGCCTCCTGTTCCTGCTCTTTGAGGCGGTCTTCATCTTCTATATGATCTTCTCCGGCGGCTACTGGCTCAGCATGCTGCCCTCTCTGGGCAAGCAGGGGCCGGCCAAGGAGTACGACCCCGTCTATGACGCCTACGTCACCCACTATCACGACAACTCCTTCAAGATCCTGCTCTACGGCGTGCTGACCATCTTCTTCATCATCGCCTTTATCTACACCTGGCGGATGAACGTGAAGCAGAACAAGATCTCCGAGGAGATCCTCAAGTCCGGCAAGAAGCTCAAGAGCGGCAAGGACGACCTGCGCTCCCTGGTGGACGATCAGTTCCACAAGACGCTGCTGGCTCTGCCCCTGTCCGGCATCCTGATCTTCACGGTGATGCCCATCGTGTTCATGATCCTGGTGGCCTTCACCAACTACGACGGCACCCACGACGGCTTCGCCAACAGCCTGTTCTCCTGGCAGGGCCTGAAGAACTTCAACACCATGCTCTCCTGGAGCGGCAGCGGCGTCAACTACTCCGCCACCTTCGGCGAGATCCTGACCTGGACGCTGATCTGGGCCTTCTTCGCCACCTTTACCAACTACTTCCTGGGCATGTTCACGGCCATGATGATCAACAAGAAGGGCATCAAGCTGAAGAAGCTGTGGCGCACCATCCTGGTGCTGACCATCGCCATCCCCCAGTTCATCTCCCTGCTGTACGTCAGCAAGATGTTCGCCAAGAACGGCATCGTCAACGGCCTGCTGCTGAAGCTGGGCTGGATCTCCCAGGCCATCGACTTCTGGGGCAGCACTGCCCACAGCGGCCTCCTGGCCCGGGTCATGGTCATCGTCATCAACATCTGGATCGGTATCCCGTATCTGATGCTGATCGCCACCGGTATCCTGATGAACATCCCGGCGGACCTGTACGAGTCCTCCCGCATCGACGGCGCCAGCGGCTGGAAGCAGTTCACCAAGATCACCCTGCCCTACATGCTGTTCATCACGGGCCCGTACCTGCTGACCAGCTTCACCAGCAACATGAACAACTTCAACGTCATCTTCCTGCTGACAGGCGGCGCGCCGACCAACTCGGCGGCCTCCGGCGCGGCGGGCTCGGTGGGCTTTACGGACCTGCTGATCACGTGGCTGTTCAAGATCACCATGGGCGCCGAGTCGCAATACTACTTAGCGTCCGTTATCGGTATCCTGGTGTTCGTGGTGGTGGCCCTGATCACCCTGGTGGTCTACAACCTCCTGCCGTCTATCAAGAATGAGGAGGATTTCCAGTGATGAATGAGAAACGTCATTTGGGCCTCAAGGCCAGCGCCCGCATCAGCAACACGCTCATCTACATCCTGCTGGTCATCATGAGCGTGGTCTGGCTGATCCCCTTTATCTGCATCGTGCTCCAATCCTTCCGGGTGGAATCCACGTACCCGGTGGGCTACGTCATTCCCCAGAAGTGGGGTCTGGACAACTACATCGCCCTGTGGAACTCCGACTTCAAACGCTGGTATCTCAACACCTTCATCGTCGCGCTGGTGACAGCCGCCCTGCAGACGGTATTCGTGCTGTGCATGAGCTACACCCTGTCCCGCTTCCGCTTCAAGCTGCGCCAGGGCCTCATGCGGCTGATGCTGGTCCTGGGCTTGTTCCCCGGCATGCTGACCATGATCATCCTCTACCGGGTGCTGAAGGATCTGGGCCTGACCCAGGCCAACGCGGTGCCCGGACTGATCCTGGTGTACGTGGCCTCCTCCGCCATGGGCTACTACGTGTCCAAGGGCTTCTTCGACACGATACCCAAATCGCTGGATGAGGCGGCACGGGTGGATGGCGCCACCCGGGCCCAGGTCCTCTGGAAAATCATTCTGCCGCTGGCAAAGCCCATCGTCATCTACACCATTCTGACGGCCTTCATGGGACCCTGGGGAGACTTCGTCTTCGCCCGTTACGTCTCCTTCGGCACCTCGTCCGGCATGAACGTGGCTGTGGGTATGTACAGCTGGCTGAGTCTGGACCAGATCGGATCGCGCTACACCATGTTCTGCGCCGGCGGCGTCATCGTCGCCGTGCCGGTGACCCTCCTGTTCCTGTTCCTCCAGAAGTACTACGTGGAGGGCGTGACAGGCGGCGCCGTCAAGGGATAACACCAGAATGAGCCGAATAGAAGGAGCTGAATGATATGGCAAGCGTTAAGCTGACGAAAGTGAAAAAGATATACGACAACAAGGTGGTCGCCGTCCACGACTTCGACCTGGACATCCAGGACAAGGAGTTCGTGGTGTTCGTCGGTCCCTCCGGCTGCGGCAAGTCCACCACCCTGCGGATGATCGCCGGTCTGGAGGAGATCAGCGAGGGCACCGTGGAGATCGACGGCGAGGTGGTCAACGACCTCCAGCCCAAGGACCGGAACATCGCCATGGTGTTCCAGAACTACGCCCTGTACCCCCACATGACGGTGTATGACAACATCGCCTTCTCCCTGCGGCTGCAGAAGCTGCCGGAGGACGAGATCTACGAGAAGGTCACCAACGCCGCCGAGATCCTGGGCATCACCGACTACCTGCTGCGCAAGCCCCGGGCCCTGTCCGGCGGCCAGCGCCAGCGCGTGGCCATCGGCCGCGCCATGGTCCGGGATTCCAAGGTGTTCCTGATGGACGAGCCCCTCTCCAACCTGGACGCCAAGCTCCGCAACCAGATGCGCGCGGAGATCATCCTGCTGCGCCAGAAGCTGAACACCACCTTCATCTACGTGACCCACGACCAGACCGAGGCCATGACCCTGGGCGACCGGATTGTCATCATGAAGGACGGCTACATCCAGCAGGTGGGCACCCCCACCGAGGTGTTCGAGATGCCCAAGAACCTGTTCGTGGCGGAGTTCATCGGCGCCCCCAAGATGAACATCATGCGCACCGAGCTGACCCGGGAGGGCGATAAATACTTCGTCAAGCCCTTCGGCGTGAAGCTGGAGGTGGACGGCGCCAAGGGCGCAGCCCTGGCCGCCAAGCACGCCGAGGCCGGTGAGGTGATCCTGGGCGTCCGCCCGGAGCACATCGTGCTGACCCATGCCGGCGAGCCCGGCGCCATCCCCTGCACGGTGGAGGTCAACGAGATGATGGGCAGCGAGCTCCATCTCCACGTTCTCACCGAGGAAGGCACCCGCCTGATCGTCCGGGTGCCCACCATCGACCTGGAGGGCGAGGAGCGGGAGAACATGGTGAACGGCCACAAGCTGTACGTCACCTTCCGCGGCAAGGTCATGCATTTCTTCCACCCGGAGACGGAGGAGAACCTGCTGAACTGAGCGCTGCAAAATGCAAGAAACGAGGCCCCCGGCGTCAGCCGGGGGCCTCGTCCTATGTATGCGGAAATCACTTGCGCAGCAGGATAAAACCGCAGGAGCCCAGGGTGATCCTGGCGCCGATCTCGCTGGGGCCGTTTTCGCTGAGCAGGACCTCCCAGCCGGCGTAGGGGTGGTCGTCCAGATCCAGCGCGTCGGCGCCGCCGTTGAAGATGGCTGCGGCCACGGCTTCGCCGTTCACCGTCCAGGTGGCCAGAATGGCGTTGTGGTCCAGGACCTCACAGGTCACGTCGCCGCTGCGGAGGAAGTCGTTGTCCCGGCGCAGGGCGATCAGCGTCCTGTAGAACCGGGACATGGCCCAGGCGTCGCTGTCGGGGGTCAGGGCCTCCCAGTCCAGATTGTTCACCGCGTCGGAGGATCTATAGCTGTTGGCGTCGCCGTCCTTGGTGCGGAGCATCTCCTCGCCGGCCAGCATGAAGGGAGTGCCACGGCCCAGCCACACCGCCGCCGCGCCCAGACGGTTCATGGCCAGCCGGTAGCTGACGTCGGCGTCGGGGGCGGAGAGAGCCAGCTTGTCCCACAGGGTGTGGTTGTCGTGGGAGGACATGTAGTTGATGACCATGGCGTCCTGGACGCCCCAGCTGGCGGCGCTGGTCTTGACGCCGCCCTGGAGGCCGAAGATCACCCGGTCGGCGTTGGTCTTGCTGGCGCTGCCGTTGATGTAGCCGGTGCCCTTGGGATCGAAGACGCTGCCCTTGAGGCCGTCCCGGATCACGTCGTTGAACACCGCCACGGCGCCGATGCCGCCGCCCGTGGCGACGACCTTGGCGATATTCTGCTGGGTGGCCTGCTTGTTGGGGTTCAGGGGCGTGGTGCCGCCGGTCCAGCCCTCGCCGTAGAGGATGGCCTGGGGGTTGATGGCGTGGAGGGCGGACTCGATGGCCTGCATGGTGTCGGTGTCATGGAGGGCCATCAGGTCGAAGCGGAAGCCGTCCACGTGGTACTCCGTGGCCCAGTAGCAGACGCTGTCCACCATGAACTTGCGGAACATGGCCCGGTCGGAGGCCGTCTCGTTGCCGCAGCCGCTGCCGTTGGAGGCGGCGCCCATGGAGTCGTAGCGGTAATAGTAGTAGGGCACGATGCGGTTGAGGTTGGAGTTGAGGTCGTAGGTGTGGTTGTACACCACGTCCATGATGACGCCCAGGCCGTTATCGTGGAGGCTCTGGACCATCTGCTTGAACTCGTTGATGCGGACCTCACCGTGGTAGGGATCGGTGGAGTAGCTGCCCTCGGGGACGTTGTAGTTCTTGGGATCGTAGCCCCAGTTGAACTGGGGAGCGTCGGAGCTCTCGTCCACGGTGGCGTAGTCATAGACCGGCTGCAGGTGGACGTGGGTGACGCCCAGGTCCTTCACGTAGTCGATGCCCACCGGGAGACCGGCGCTGTTGGTGAGGCCGGTCTCGGTGAAGGCCAGGTACTTGCCGGGGTATTGGCTGGAGGCGATGGTGTTGGAGAAGTCCCGGACGTGGACCTCCCAGATGGCGGCGTCCCGGTAGGAGCTGAGCCCCTGGTAGAAGCGGTCGGCGGTGAAGCCGTCCGGATCGGTGGAGTCCAGATCCACCACCATGCCCCGGTCACCGTTGACGCCCACGGCTCTGGCGTAGGGGTCCACGGCCTCCTGGGTGCCCACGGCGGTGGTGACGGTATAGGTATAATAGGTGCCGTGGCCGCAGGGGGCGGAGGCATACCACACGCCCTTGTCGCTCCGGATCATATCCACCGAGTCGTAGGCACTGCCGCCGTTGCCCGCCTCAAAGAGGTTCAGCTTTACGGCGCTGGCGGTGGGGGCCCAGACCTTGAAGAAGGTCTCGCCGAGGCGGACCGTGGCGCCCAGGTCGTCGCCGTCGTAGACGTACTGCTCCACGAAGGCGGGACTGTCAAAGACGCCGGTGGGTACGGCGGTCAGTTGGCCGTAGCCCTCAATCTCCACCGTGTAGGACTGACCCAGATCCAGATCCTCGGCCAGGGTGACGGTGCCGGTGATCACCTCGTTGTTGAGGCTGGAGAGGGAGGCGATCTCCAGCTCCCGCTCGCCGCAGCGGACATGGATCTCATCCAGGCTCTCGATGCGCTTGGCGGGGGTGATGAAGTAGCGGATCTCATTGGCGGCGGTGATGCCCGCCAGAGAAAAGAGACGAATCTGCGTCAAGGTCTTTCCACCGTCCTCGCTGTAATATTGGCCGCCGTCGCCCGGCTGGAGATAGATCCGGGTATCGGGCCCGGTGATCTCGGCGAAGCGGTCGTCGGGGTAGTCCTTGGTGGCCTCGCCCCAGCTGCTGCCGCCGGGATCGCTGCAGTCGCGGCGGACGATGAAGCCCACCTCCGAGACGGATTCCGGCACGTTGACCACGCACTTGACGCCGTAGTCGCAGGGGTGGAACAGGTGGCCGCCGCCGCCCTGGCCGTCCCACCACATCCACACGTCGCACTTGTCATAGTCGGCGTCCGGGGCGGTCCAGTAGAGGGTCAGCTGATTGCAGCCGTCCTCCGGGGGGAGGGTATATTCCTCCTCCGACGGGGAGGGGGAAGGCGTGGGAGAGGTGGCGCAGCCGCTCAGCAGGGAGAGCAGCATCAGAAAAACCAGAAGCAGGGGGAGAGATCTTTTGCGCGTCATCGTTCACAGCTCCTTTCAAAAGGGGGCGTATCATCCTGTCAATCCTACCATTTTTCCCCCGGCAAGTCAATCGGAGCGGGGCCGCTCCGTTGACATTTGGACGATAAATTGGTAAACTGTTACCGGTGTCCTCCGGGACGAATCACAACAGAAAAAGAGAGTGTGTGCTATGCGGAAAAGCGGTATTCTGATGGCCATGACCTCGCTGCCGTCCCCCTACGGGATCGGCACCATGGGTAGGGCCGCCTATCGTTTCGTGGATTTCCTGCGCGCGGCCGGACAGACCTACTGGCAGCTGCTGCCCCTGGGCCCCACCAGCTACGGGGACAGCCCCTATTCCTCCTTTTCCACCTTCGCCGGGAATCCCTATCTGATCGACCTGGATCTGCTGGCGGAGGAGGGACTTCTGGAGCGCACCGAGCTGCAGGGGATCGACTGGGGGAGCGATGAACAGCGGGTGGACTACGGCAAGATCTATGAGCACCGGTTCACCGTGCTGCGCCTGGCCTTTGCCCGGGGCCGGGGGAAGCTGGCCGGAGAGCTGGAGAGCTTCCGCCGGGAAAACGGCGGCTGGCTGGAGGAGTACGCTCTGTTCATGGCCATGAAGGTCCATTTCGGCATGATCGGCTGGACCGAGTGGCCGGAGGAGGATATCCGGCTCCACAGGGCCAAGGCGGTAGAGCGGTATCGGAAGAAGCTCCGGGATGAGGTGGACTTCTGGGTCTTTACCCAGCTCCTGTTTTTCCGCCAGTGGGACGAGCTGCGCCGGTATGCCCATGAAAAGGGCGTGCAGTTCATCGGCGACGTGCCCATCTACGTGGCGCTGGACTCCGCCGACGTGTGGAGCAATCCATCCTTCTTCCAGCTGGATGAGGAGAACGTGCCCAAGGAGGTGGCCGGCGTGCCGCCGGACGCCTTTACCGAGGAGGGGCAGCTGTGGGGCAACCCGCTCTATGACTGGGACGCCATGCGAGCCGACGGCTTCGGCTGGTGGATCCGGCGGATCGAGGGCGCCCAGCGGCTGTACGACGTGATCCGGATCGACCACTTCCGTGGCTTTGAGAGCTACTGGGCCGTGCCCTACGGGGACAAGACCGCCAGGCGGGGCCGCTGGAAGCCGGGACCGGGCATGGACCTGGTGGGCGTGCTGACGGGGTGGTTCCCCGGCCTGCGGTTCATCGCCGAGGATCTGGGCTACACCACGCCGGAGGTGGAGAAGCTGCTGGCCGACTCGAAGCTGCCCGGCATGAAGGTGCTGGAGTTCGGCTTCGACCCCCAGGGGGAGTCCGGCTACGTGCCCCACAACTGCCAGAGGCACAGCGTCTGCTACATCGGCACCCACGACAACGAGACGGTGCGGGGCTGGGTGCGCAGCGGAAAGGGGAGAGCCTTCATCCGCTACGCCAAGGAGTACATGCATATCACCCGGGAGGAGGGCTGGTGCTGGGGCATGATCCGCACCGGCATGTCCACGGCCTCAGAGCTGTTCGTCATGCAGATGCAGGACGTGCTGGGACTGCCCGGCTGGAGCCGGATGAATTCCCCCGGCACCACCGAGGGCAACTGGCAGTGGCGCATGAAGCCCGGCGCCGACAGTCCGGAGCTGGCCAAACGGCTGCGAAAGATCACCCACACCTACAGGAGAGTATAAATAGAGCATAAAATATCCCCCGGCTGGGGACACCTATCATAGGGAAACTTTCTGAACAGTCGAATTGAATAATGATTTGTTTCCCAGTGGGGCTGTGCTGTTTGGCACAGCCCCGCGTTCCTTTTACGCTACCTCTGCTTGGGTATGCTTTTTCGTTTCCTCGGCCATCGTTTCGGGCATTTCGTCGATGAGCCCGATGTCGCGGTAGTAGATCCGAATCTCCTGCGTCGCGTTCCGGTCGTAGCGTTTTGCCCGTTCTCCTACCTCAACCCGCTGGATGAAGGTGTGCAGGATCTCACAGGTCAGCTCCGGGATCTCCGTGTACTTCCGCGCGTTCTCCAGAAAGCGGCTGACGTTTCCGGCGGAGTCCTTCAGCTTCTGAAGCTGCTCCGTGACCTTCGGAAGCGCCTCGTCGATCTCTGCCTGCTCTGTGGTGTAGTCCCGCGAGAGGAGTCTGTACTGCTCGTCCGGGATGCGGCCGAGAACGGAATCCTCATACAGTCTTTTGAAGATTGCCGACAGTTCCGCTTTTCTCCGCTCCATCTCCGCCGCTTTCTTTTGGAGCGATGCGATCTCCCGCTGGGCTTCCTTGCCTTGCTTTACGCCGATGTACTCGGCGAAGCGCAGCTCGTTCTGCCGTGCGAAGTGTGTGATCCTGCGAATGTCATCCAGCAGTACCGCCGCCAGCTCCACCTCTCGGATATAGTGTCCGGAACAAACTTCCTTGCCCTTTTTCTTGTAGGTGGAGCACATGAAGTTGTTCTTGACCGCGTCCATCGTGTGCGCTCTGTGGAGTACCATCGTCCCACCGCAGTCGGCGCAGTACACCAGACCGGAGAACATATTCTGCTCCGCGAAGTTTGCACGGCGCCGCTTGTGCTTTCGGATGTCCTGCACGATCTCCCAGGTCTGTCTGTCCACCAGTGCCTCGTGGGTGTTCTCAAACCGGAGCTGCTCCGACAGCGGACGCTCGATCTTCTTTTTGTTCTTGTAGGAGATCGTGGTGGATCGCAGATTGACCGTGTGCCCGAGATAGGTTTCGTCCTCCAGAATGGAAGCGACCGTCGTTGCTGACCACCGATAGGGTCTGCTCAGATCCAGGCCGGTGGTTTCCTTTCCGTATTTCCGGTAGTAGTGGTTGGACGGGTTCGGGATCTGCTCCCGCTCCAATTGCTTCCCGATCTGCATCGGGCCGCTTCCGGCTACGCACAGGGCGAAGATCCGCTGGACGACCCACGCTGTGTCTTCGTCCGGTACGATATGCCGCTTCGGATCGTCGGGATCTTTCTTGTATCCGTAGCAGGGACGGGAGGCAACTCTCGCGCCTGTCTCCGCTTTGACTCGCGCCGAGGTGCGTCCCTTCTTGCTGCAGTCCTTGGCGTAGAACTCGTTGATGATGTTTCGGAACGGCGTGAAGTCGTTGGTGCTCTCGTACAGACTGTCCACGCCGTCGTTGACCGCGATGAACCGAACGCCGTAGCTTGGAAAGATCAACTCCGTGTACTGTCCCACCTGCAGATACTCTCTGCCGAGACGGGACATGTCCTTGACGATGATGGTCGCTACCTGATCGGACTCTACCAGCTCCATGACCTCCTGCCAGCCGGGACGGTTGAAGTTCGTTCCCGTGTAACCGTCGTCGGACACGAACTTCATGTAGCCGAAGCCGTGATCGGCAGCGTACTTTTCGAGGTACAGCCTTTGATTCAGAATGGAATTCGAATCGTCTTCCTTGCCGTTTTTCTTTTGCAGATCCTCCTGGCTCAGCCGGGCGTAGAGGATCGTGTATTTTTCTTGACTTGCCATGTCTTCTCCTTTCTGCGGCAAGCCGGTACGGTAGCACAGAGTATACCGCATCGGCTTTTTCATATCCAGCACTATTTTGTGAACTTCGAGAGATCTTCGTCGATGACCTTCAACAAACGGTCGGTGACGGTCTTCTCCGATCCGGCGTCGAAGATGGATCGGACGGTGAAGACTCTGCCGCCGACCAACATCTGCCGCCTTAGCTCGATGCGACCGTTCTGTGCGGTGCAGACTGTGTCGCGGAAGATCGGCATGATCTTCCCGCTGACAAGTCGGCGCTGTGTGATTTCCTCAGGCCGGTAGCCGCCGAGGATACCGGTTTCCAAATAGATCTCGCTTTCTGTTTTCATGGTCGAGCGCTCACTGTTCATCGTCTTCGTACTCCTTACCCCAATGATCGTCCAGCAGCGTCTTGAGATCGATGACACCTTTGGACTTTGCCACCCGAGCGCTTGCAAACTTTCTTACGTACTCAAGCTGCTCCGCCGACCATTCCGTGTCCTGGTAAGCGATGATCTGGCAGAGCATATCGATGAGGATCGCATATCGATAGAGACCTTTGGAGAGCCGGGAAGCGATGGGACGCACCTCGTCCCGGATCGTTTTCGCCAGCTCCTCTGAGATGAAGGAGTGCGGCTGGTCGGTTACAAGATAGTCAATATAGCAGTCCAGCGCTTTGCGGACGAAGGAGGAGAAGCTGTCAACCTTCGCTTCTCCGAAGAGAATATGACATCGGCGCAGGATCTCTTCGTCGAGATAGACGGTCGTTCTGACCGGATTCTTTAGTTCTTCCATTTTCAAAATTCCTTTCCGCATCCCACGGATGCACACTTGTTTTTCTCGCCAAATACGGCGGTTTACGGTTTTCCTCACACAATCGGGGTGTGACAGCGCCGCAGGGGCGCCACCATACAGATCTGACAGGCGTCTTCTGAAAAACCGCCAAACACGGGCTTTTTCTCGGTCGGCGTTGCCGTCCGATGTGAACGGGGGCGGTGTGAGGCGCCGCCCCTTTCACCTGCTGATTTCTCGACCCTGGGATTTTACCCCTGTTTTCCTTCTTCCCGTCAAATTACACAGGGCAGAACACCTGCGGTTTCTTCGCCCACGGTCGCCCGTACTCTCTTAGCGGGTACATCTCGCGCTCACCGGGAAAAGCGGACGTAGGGCGTTCTGGGGGGCTTACGGTGGGCGAAAAAAGAAGAATGCAACAATGCAGAGGAGCCCCATCGCAATCATCTTTCTCTGTCATCTTCAAGAATGCACAGAGGACACCTTGCAATGTTGCAATCTTCATTCGGGCAGCGACCACACCCAGCCCTTGCCGACCTTTCTCGTTACGATGCCAGGGATATTCTTCTTGGCCTCGTTCACAGTGCGGCGGGAAATATTCTTTTGCTGCGCTCTGCGAAAGATCTCCTCGCAGGGAACCTCTGTACCGCTCTCCAGCATCGTGCAGATCAGTTCCTCCGCTGCCGCCGTCTTCGTTTCCTGTGAGATCCCGCAGAGCAATTCTTCCGCGGAGATTTCACTGTATCCCTCCAGCCAGCGGAAACCGTTTTCGTCTCCCAGAGAGAAGGCCAGAGACTTTCCCTCCAGTGCAAGAGAGGATTTGTCATGGACGAGGACACGCACGTATGGTTCCTTTTTCAGCCGTCCGATCAGAAGGACGCTTCTCGCCGCCGCGCGGAAGTCGATAGAGCCGAGTCCCCGGTAGCTGCTGTTCGAGCCCATCGTCTTGTTGAGATGACCGACCAAGGCGATAGCGCAACCGGTCTGCTCCGCAACGGTAGCAACCTTTTTCAGAACGGTACGCACCTCGTTGGCTCGGTTCATATCCACCTTCTCACCTACGTATGCCTGTACGGGATCGAGGATCATCAGCCGCGCGCCGGTTTCTCGGATGGCGGATTCGATCCGCTCATCCAGCAGAGAAAGAGAATGCTCCCGCTCGTCGATACAGAAGATTCTGTTCTCATCCGCGCCTGCATCCATGAGCCGCGGCTTGATGGTATCTCCGAGCCCGTCCTCCGCTGTCTGGTAGAGAACGTTGAACGGCTCGTGTCGCTCCATGCCGGGGAGTGCTTCTCCGCGGGAACAGGCTGCGGCAAGACGGAGCGCGAGCGTCGTTTTCCCTTCGCCGGGATCGCCCTGGATCATGGCAAGCTTTCCGAAGGGGAGATACGGATACCACAGCCAGTCCACCGGCTGCAGCTCGACCTCCGACATACGGATCAGTTGTAATTTGTTTTCTGTTGTCATACTTGAATTCCTTGTATTATAGAGTAGTAGTTTTTATAGCCCCTCTCCAAGGGCTGTGCTACACTGCAAGGGATGTTGTGGATTGGTTTACCCTCCTACCGCAAAGACGGTTCATGAAAGGCTCCAACCACAGCCCTTTGCAGTATTGTTAATCAGTTAGATACCGCCAGACGGTTTATGTGGAACAAGGTTACAAGGCAAAGTGTTCTGTGGATAACAGCATCACCATTTTTCCTCTGGAGGTATCATCATGATCTGTGTTGGAATCGACGTAGCAAAGGACAAGCACGATTGCTTCATCCTCAGTTCGGAAGGCGAGGTGCTGGCGGATGTGTTCACGATCCCCAATAACCGTGACGGCTTCGAGACCCTGTTGCAGCGGATCCGCTCCTGTACCAGGCCCACAGACAAAATTAAAGTAGGGCTTGAGGCTACCGGACATTACAGCTACAACATCCTCGGGTTTCTTCTTGACAGCGGCCTGGCAACCTACGTCATTAACCCTCTGCACACCAATCTCTACCGGAAAAGCCTCAGCCTGCGAAAGACCAAGACCGACCGCATTGATGCGCAGACTATTGCGGCTATGCTCATGTCTGATGTGGACCTCAAGTCCTACACAGACACAGCATACCACAACGAGGAACTAAAGTCACTCACAAGATACCGCTTTGATAAGGTTCGGCAGAGAGCCAAGCTCAAGCAGTCCGTTTCCCGATTGGTAAATATTCTGTTCCCCGAGCTGGAAACGCTCGTTCCTACACTTCACATGGCGTCTGTCTATGCGCTCCTCTGCGAGCTTCCCGGTGCTCAGCAGATTGCCGTCGCTCACCTGACCCATCTCAAAACCTTGCTGGATAGCGCATCCAAAGGACGTTATGACAGAGATAAAGCGATGGAAATTCGCGATGCCGCACGCCGTTCCATTGGTTCGAAGATGCCTGCCAAGTCGCTGGAGCTGCGGCATACCATTCAGCTCATCTGGGAGTTGGACAAGGAGATTCACGAGATAGAAGCGGCTATTGAGGACATCATGATCTCCATTCAATCACCCATTACCACGATTCCCGGCATTGGCTACCGTATGGGGGCAATGATCCTGGCCGAGGTCGGCGACTTCGCCAACTTCGATTCGCCGGATAAGATACTTGCCTATGCTGGCCTGTCTCCGTCTACTTACGAATCCGGGAAACTCAAAGCGACAGGAGTCTATGCCCACATGGAGAAGCGCGGCTCGCGCTATCTTCGCTACGCCATCTTTAACGCCACCAAGTACGTCTGTCACTGGGACCCGACCTTTGCGGCATATCTGGCCAAGAAGAGGGCCGAGGGTAAGCATTACAACGTTGCCGTCTCTCACGCTGCCAAGAAGCTCGTAAGGGTAATTTACGCTTTACAGAAGTTCGGGCAACCCTACCGAACGGCAGCCTAATCCGTTTCCTTTCCATACGACTATGAGCGCCGCTCGACGCTCTGGCTTGTCATGCCGTCTTTGCCTCGCTTCCCAATCCTCAATTCCCTCAATCCGGGGCTTGACTTTTAATAGTTAGTCTTTCATAGTTTTTTTGTCTGTTCAGCGTTGGCGCAATCATATAGCCACCGCCTCCTTTCTGCGGCTCCCGAAGATGGGAGCAGTATTCATTATGTTTTTTCAGACGGAGCCTGTCCTGCGAGAGAGAAAGTTCAAGCGGCTCGGCACCGTCTGAAAGAAATTCGTGCTTTCCTGTATGCCCGACGCCGTTCCTATGCTCTTATGCTTTCGACCACTTTTGCTCTCCTTTAACGCCTCGCTCGCCGTCCGCTTTTCAGCGGGCGCATCGCTGCGCCTTTCCCTTGGGCACGGATTGTCGATCCGCTGTCATGGCAAGGTCGTTTCGGGAGGTATCCCGTCGGCAGGATATTCAGTTGTTATGTAGAGAGAAAAAGATCCCTCTATGTGGTAGAGCACGGGAACAGGCATTTTATACCCCTTACGCGCATTTTTTCTTCCATATGTATAGGGAGAGTTTTTTCGAATTTAGGGAGGCTGATTGTATTTGCTCTCACCCTGTATTCCACACTTTTTTTCGATTTGACAACCGGGAAATTAAAAATCCCTCAAGTGGTAGAGCTTGAGAATTGCTAAAAAACAACCTTCGTCCCAAATATTCACAGAATGTTTACATGCCGACTTTCATCGGAGCCCTTCCTTGTAGGAAAAGCGCTCTACTATGTAATCCACACTTTTCTTAGCGTTGTAGCGAATGTTGTCCCACTTGTATAGGAATGAAAATCGCGGTTTGACACCCCTTGAGAAGTAAAATTCACAGAATATTTACAATCCAAGCGCAAAAAGCCGACCCACACAGCTCTGCGGGCAGGGATATGCTCCCTTGCTCAAAAGCTATGTGGATCGGCTTTGATTCAAAGACGATCTCGGTGGTATCACCGAAAGGGTTTATGTATGGTATTCAGTTGTCGTATCTTTACGACGCTCGGCTATTGTACCGGAGATCCAAAAATCTGTCAAGGCCAACGCTTGGGGAAGAGATACTTGCTCCGCAGATAGTCTGCGTGGTCCGGCGTAATGGCGCCGTCGTTGATCTGCGCGACATTGATGCTGCCGTACAGCTCACCCCACAGGCAGTCCAACAGTGGAGATCCATTTTTCAGGCCTTCCTTATATGCATCCAAATCATGCTGCAGATACTCCGGCAACCCGTGCTCATAAATTTGTTCCAGCGAAGCTGACTTTTCTTTCATAACAGATTCCCCCTAATCGTCAATGGAGGGGATATCGCTCCCCTCTATTGCCTCATATGTGATTCTGGCGCCGAGCCGAAAACCTATGCAGAATGCCTCGCATTCGTTGATCCCGTGCAGCTCCGACTGACAGTCCCGCAGCTTTTCATATATTTCCTTTGCCTGCTCTGTAAGCAGCGGAAAGAGACTATCTTCATGTCGGACACAAGTTCGCCTAACTTGTTGAGCCGACTGTTCTTTGGCACATCTCTATCGTTTGGCACAATATTGCCGTACCACAGTTCTTCCAGAATTTTCATATTCCCGCCTCCTTTGCAGCACAAACACATACCACAAAGGATGCTGGAAGTCCAGGCAGGAAAAACACATTTTTGCCGTAGTCATTGCAAAATTCACGTATTCGTGATATAATTACGTTGGTCTACGAGGAGGCGGTGGTATGTTTCATAAGGTGAAAGCGGTCAATGCGCTGCCAGACTATTGCTTGAGCGTTCAGTTTGCGGAGGGCGTGACAAAAATCTATGATGTAAAGCCCTTATTTGCAAAATGGGCGCCGTTCAAGGCACTGGAGCAGACGCCGGAACTCTTTATCAGCGTGAGGGTCGATGCGGGCGGCTATGGGATCATCTGGAATGATGATCTCGATCTGGCCTGTGACGAGCTGTTCGAGAACGGCGAGACGGTCAAGACGCCCTTTGACGGCCTTATGGCCTTTACCGATGCCACCCAGCTTTGGGGGTTGAACGAAAGCACGTTGCGCAAGGCGATTGCCTACGGCAAACTGGTCAACGGTGTGGACGCCTGCAAATATGGCAAGCAGTGGGTTGTCTCCGTGGAAGCCATGAAGCGGGAATATGGAGAGCCGAAAGAGAGGTAATAGATTATGCTTGATAATAAAGGTTTTGACCTGTGGGCAGACGGATACGATAAATCTGTAGGTGTATCTGACGAAAAAAACACCTATCCTTTCGCCGGATACAAGGATGTGCTGGGAACAATCTATAAGACCATTATGGAGAAAGCGAATGCTGTTGTCTTGGACATCGGCTTTGGCACCGGAACACTCACAACGAAGCTGTACGAAAACGGCTGTAACATCTACGGCCAGGACTTTTCAGCGCGGATGATTGAGCTGGCTTCTCAAAAGATGCCAGAGGCACATCTGTATCAAGGCGATTTCACAAAGGGATTGGTGGAGCCGCTCCTGGCACAGAACTATGATTTCATTGTAGCGACCTACTCCCTGCACCATCTGACTGATGAACAGAAGGTCTCCTTCCTGCGCGTTCTGCGCGATCATCTGAACCCCGGTGGGCAGGTATTGATCGGAGACGTCGCCTTTGAAAACCGACGCCAGTTAGAACAGTGCAGGAAGGACACAGGTTACGAATGGGATGATGATGAAATCTATTTTGTCGTAGATGAATTGAGGAAAGATTTCCCGACGCTCGCTTTTTCTCGGATCTCCTATTGCGCCGGTGTTCTGTCACTGGCATTATGAATCTGCACTTGTGAGGTTGAAACTATGGCTGATTTCGGAATCAATGAAATGCTTGAAATGCAAAAGGATTTGCAGGAAAAGTATAAAGATAAATGGAAACCGATTTGTCCTGACCGTGGAAAAGATCAGTTGCTATGGATGATTGGAGAAATCGGCGAAGTAATTGATATTATAAAAAGTATGGCGGTGAGAAAGCAAGCCAAGACACGGAATTGCGAGAGCATCTCATTGAAGAATTGGCAGATGTTCTTATGTATTACAATGACGTGTTGCTTTGCTACGGAATATCTGCTGAGGATTTGAAACAATCCTATATCAGTAAGTTTGAGAAGAATATGAGTCGCTGGTAAATCGGTTTTTGTGAGGGTAATTATTATGAGAGCACCATTTCAGATATTGGCAATTCCATATAAGTTGGGACCGATTTTACAGTATTGTATTTTACATCGTTCAGACATCGACCAGTATCAGTTTGTGGCTGGCGGAGGCGAAGATGATGAAAAACCTATAGAAGCCGCGGCAAGAGAAATCTATGAAGAAACATCTGTCAAAGCTGTCAATATCATGCCCCTGACTTCCATGGCGTACATCCCTGCAAATGTCATTTCAAAAAAACACAGAGATTTGTGGCCGCATGATACAATAGTAATTCCAGAATACACATTCGGTTTTGAATGTGATTCAGAAATTGCACTTTCAAGTGAACATACTGGATTGGAGTGGTTGACCTACGATGAGGCCATTTCGAGGTTGACATGGGATTCTAACAAAACCGCATTGTACGAATTGAATTATCGCTTGCTTAAAGAGCGACAACCTTAAATTGTAAGAGGAGAAGTCATGAATTATCTTGAACAATACTACAACAATTATGATGAAGAAGGACGCCTGCTTTCTCGTCATGGGCAGGTGGAATACCTGACTACTATGAAATACATAGAAGAATGTCTGGAAGGCATTCCAACTCCAAGCATCCTTGAAGTAGGTGCAGGCACAGGACGCTACAGTGTGACATTGGCAAAGCAGGGGCGGCAAGTAACTGCTGTTGAGCTGATTGAGCACAATCTGGAAATACTGAAATCCAAATTAGAGGGTACGGAACCTATCACAACAATTCAAGGAAATGCGCTGGACCTGACCCAGCTTTCTGACAATTCTTTCGATCTGACCATGTTGCTCGGCCCAATGTATCACCTTTACACGAAGGAAGAAAAGCTGAAAGCACTTTCTGAAGCGGTGCGTGTGACAAAACCAGGCGGTTATATCCTGGTGGCTTATTGTATGAATGAGCCGACCGTCATACAGTATGTATTCGGTCTGAACCATCTGCATGAAGAGATGGAACTCAATATGCTAACTTCTGACTGGCATTGTATAAGTGAGCCGAAGGATCTTTTTGAGATGGTTCGCACAGAAGAGATTGCGGAGCTGGACGCAGCAGTGCCTGTAAAAAGGATCAAATTAGTCGCCACAGACGGTGCGACAAATTACAATCGTAGCCTCATAGACGCTATGGATGATGAGACTTTCGCCAAATGGATGGATTATCATTTCACGATCTGCGAACGGCAGGATTTGATTGGGGCCTCCCACCATACGTTGGATATACTCCAGAAAGAGTGACAAATACCGGTTACGAGGATAAATCTATGAGCAGGACAGAGAATGTGGAACTGACAGTATTATGCCTGATCGAAGATGGCGATAAGATACTGCTTCAAAACAGAGTAAAGAAAGACTGGCAAGGGTACGCATTGCCGGGCGGTCATGTAGAACCCGGAGAATCTTTTGTGGATGCAGTAATCCGGGAGATGAAGGAAGAAACCGGCCTGACGATCCTTGATCCGAGATTGGTCGGATTCAAACAGTTTCCCTTAGAGGACGGAAGGTATGTTGTTCTGTTGTTTAAAGCAACAAAGTGGGCGGGTAATCTTATCTCATCCGAGGAAGGCCAAATGGAATGGATCAAGTACAGCGTCCTTTCCACAGTAAAAACCGTTGATGATTTTGACGATCTTCTGAAAGTGATGAACACGCCGGAGCTGACTGAATTTCAGTATTTGGTTTCGGGAGACGAATGGACTGTAGCAATTAGATAAATCGGGATTTGAATTCCCCGAAATCATAGGCAGCCGCCAGTGATTATAGGGCTTTAATGAAATCCTCTGAAACCGTTGAAAACAAAGGATTTTTCGCAATCTGCTCACCGAATCCCTTTATTAAATGTTACACCATTTCAACAACGCCCCGGGAGCTCATAAGGGCAAAAGCAAGGGCAGGAAAATCCCATAACAGGATATAACAAGGTGTGGCAATCGGGAAGCTGTGACATATGTGCGAATACATCAACGATGCTATTATACAGGAGGATTTCACAATGGAAAAGTATATTTTTGATGAAAGCAACGGTTTATGGTATGAGCTTTAGGGTGACTATTACATCCCATGTTTGACAGTACCAGCTCAAGAAGAAAGGCCTATCGGCATATGGGGCCAGAGGCACCTGCGGTACATCAAGGCGGAGCGCAAAGCTCTGTACACGGAGCTGCTGGCCAGCGGCAAGCTGAATAGCTACCTTGCAAGCATCAACGAGCAGGCAGAGGAGCAAATGCTCCTTCTGACGAAGCAGACGGCGGAGCGAGAGGGCGTCACCGAACAAATCAAAGCACAGAATCAAATGCTGTGGGTACAGCGGATGAACAACATCCGGGATCGGGTAATGGAGATCGTGACAAAAACGCTGATCTACATTTAACAAATAGAAGCTGCAAAGGGCGGTACTTCGTATGGAGATACCGCCCTTTCTAACTGTCTGAAGAAGCGAAAACCTGCGATAGAGTTCAAAACCTATACTTGCAGTATAATTCTTCCCATATAACTGGTATTGGTGGTGGCTTGTTTCTTGCTGCTTGGACTTATATAATAAACACTACGATGTAGAAAGGGGCTTTGCAAAAATGGAACTAAAACTCTCCGAGAATATACGAAATCTTCGCAAGCAGCGCAAGCTAACGCAGGAGCAGCTTGCCGAGATACTGGATGTGACCACGGGATCCGTCCACAAATGGGAGACAGGAAGCTCGATTCCAGAATTGCGCCTGATACTTGAGATGGCGGTGTTTTTTGATTGTTCGGTGGACGCTTTGCTTGGATATGCAGTGAAGGACAATAGCTTCTGCGCCATTCGGCAGCACCTATCTGAGCTGTGCCGAAAAGGAGACCCTGTCGCCTTGTCAGAGGCAGAAGATGCTCTAAAAAAATACCCGAATGCCTTTGAAATCGTCTTTGCATGCGCCTCGGTCTATCGAACCTTCGGTATGGATCAATACAGAGGCGACTTGCTGGGACGAGCCTTAGAGCTATTTGAATACTCTCTGCGGCTGATAGCACAGAATTCCGACCCGAGCATCAATGAATCGACCGTTTACGGACAGATTGGCGGTATCTACTTATCCATGGGCGAAACGGAAAAGGGTGTGGAGATTATGGAAAAACACAACGCTGGCGGCATGTTCGACGGTGATATTGGTCTTACTCTTTCCGTAGTTCTTGGTCAGTCAGAAAAGGCACGCCCATATTTATCCCGCGCCTTGCGCGATAGCGTTTTCAGCCTGATGAATACTGTTGTCGGGTATGCGTTTGTGTATAGCGATACGGGTGATTATGTTGCTCTTCGAGATATTGTGACTTTGGGGCAAGATCTAATGAATAGCTTAAGAGCATCAGAGGGAACAAGTATTTTGGATAAAACCAATGCAGGTCTGCTGATACTGCTGTCCCATGCGGAACTCCAATCCGAAAACACAGCACGGGCATATGAATTGCTGAAAAAAGCCGCCGCCTTAGTCCGGCAGTTTGACGCCGCCCCTGACTTTGGCATTGGCAGTGTTCGCTTTGCAACTGGAGTGGAAACCTGGAACGTTCACGATATGCTGGGAGGAACAGCCCGGGAAAGCGTGACTTATATTCTGGAAAGGTTGCGCAATCCTAAGCTCACCTCGCTGTGGGAGGAAACAATGATCAATTGCGAGCCGAAATAAGAGAGGAGAGCCATATGACAAAGAAGGAAATCCGAGAAATGCGACGCCCATTCTTGACAGAGCTATTCCGGAAAAATACACTCAATTTTGTGATGACAGTGGTTAGTTCAGTGCTCAACGCAGCTTGTATGCTTACTTTATCGTGGTTAGTAAAGGAGGTTGTGGACCTGATCTCCGGAAGTAGCCAATACAGCTTCAGCGTGCTGTTGAGTGCCGCACTTTTCGCCATCGTGACAACGATCCTTTCCGGCGTGATTGATTATTGCTTTCTTGCGGAGTTTCGCGCAAAAGCCATGCGTCAGTATAGAGAGTATGCTTTTCGCCGTCTGATGGAAAAAGGTATTCAATCCTTTTCAAGAGAGAACAGCGCCCTGTACATCTCTGCGCTCTCCAACGATGTAAATACCATAGAACGGGATTTTGTTGCAAATTTGCAAAGCATTGTAGAACTGAGCCTCACCTTCATTGGTGCGCTGATTTTGATGATTTGGTATAGCCCTTTGCTGACCGCTGTATCCATCGGTTTTTCTCTTCTGCCTGTCTGCGTCTCACTGGCACTGGCCAACAGAACAGCAAAGGCAGAAAAGTTTGTTTCTGACCGAAAAGAGCGATACATGGAGACATTGAGGGACACATTGGCAGGGTTTACGGTTATCAAGAGCTTCAAAGCGGAAGACAGCATTCAGCGTATTCATGGAAATAAAAGTGAAGATGTGGCGGCAGCCTCCAAAATCCGCGAGAGAAGCGTTGCTCTTGTCAATTACGCATCCGGCCTTGCCGGCGGTATTTTGCAGGAAGGCGTTTTTCTGGTGGCTGCACTTCTGGCCCTTTCTGGCCGGCATATTACTGGCGGTACGGCTATCATCTTTTTGCAATTACTAAGCTATTTGCTTACCCCCATCCGGGCTTTTCCCAGGTACTATGCCGGAGCTAAAGCCTCCTTAGGACTGATCGACAAATTGGCTCTTGCTCTTCGGCAGAATATCCCTGACAAGGGCGAGAATTTCCCGCCCGTGCTTGAAAACGGGATTTCTCTCCGAAATCTCACCTTCGCCTATGAGGAAAACAAAAACGTTCTGTGTGATGTGGATTTGGACTTTATTACCGGAGGTTGCTACGCTCTGGTTGGCGCCTCAGGAAGCGGCAAATCTACCATATTAAATCTGCTCATGAAGTCGTCTTCTTTGTATCAAGGGGAGATCAATTACGATGGAAAAGAACTAAAAACCATGGCTGCACATTCTCTTTATGACTTGGTCTCCATGATACAGCAAAGCGTTTTCATTTTCAACAGCACGATTCGCGATAACATCACTATGTTTTCCGATTTTTCGGAAGAGGAAGTGGACAGAGCGGTGCAAATGTCCGGACTCAGTATGCTGGTGGATGAGAAAGGATGGAATTATCTCTGCGGCGAAAACGGCTCCGGCCTTTCCGGCGGTGAGCGTCAGAGGATATCTATTGCCCGGGCGCTCTTGCGAAAAACTCCTGTGCTGCTGGTGGACGAGGCCACTGCTTCTTTAGATGCCGAAACATCCTTCGAGGTACTGGACGCCATCTTGAAACTGGAGGGGTTCACGCGAATCATTGTTACACACGATCTAGATGAGAATATCCTTCGTCGTTGTACAGGCCTGTTTACACTGAAAAATGGCGTGGTATTAGAGCAGGGAAATTTTGACGAACTGATGGCGCAAAAGGGTTATTTCTATTCACTTTTCACTGTGTCTCAGCAATGATCAGCGGTGATACCCTCTTTTTGTTTCCGTTTTTTGCGCGATTTATTTGTGTTGCTGAACCCAAACAGGAGAAATAAACATTTTTCTATGTATGCACCGCAGGGGAGCTTCCTGCGGTGTTTTCTTTCTGTCTTAGCGTCCTCTGTCATAGTCATAACTGCGAGGTCGAGGCTGCTGTCGCCGGGCATCGTTTCGGCGCTTAGCCTCCGCTTCCATATCCCGGAGCTTCTTTCGGATGCTCTCCTTTTCAAGCGGTTTCTGCTGGGGCTGCTTTTCGCCATTGACCTGCCGCTCCCATGCGGCCAGATCACGGTTGTACTGCTCCACGAGGGTGGTAGCGTTATCATACAGGTGCTTAAACGCCTGCACATCGGGATAACCATCCTCTTTGAGAATGCCGGGCAGCCGGTCCATACGACGATCAATTTCCTGCTGTAGACCTGCAATCTTTTCCTGCAAGGCCTTACGATCCTTTCCTTTGAACAGCCCGGTAGTCTCGGCAAGCTGTTTTTCCAGCTTGGGAAGTTCCCCGTGCATAAGCTGCTTGATTGCCCTGGCTTCATCCTGTACCTTGACCATCAGTTTTTGCATCTTGCGGTATTCCGCCATGTCAACGGACAGCGTGGGCTTGGGCGGGCTCTCCGTTTCCCGGATCAATCCCAGCAGGATTTCCTTTGCCTTTTGGATGATGCCCCGGAACAGTCCCGGCAGCCAGCCATGCTTCTGCACGGAACGGGTGGCCTCGTTGTAGACGTGCTCATTCTTGATCTCTATGATCTTGGCTTCAGCGATCCCGGACACCAGAGCCATATCCGCCGTTCTGTTCCAATCCTGCCTTGCAGCATTGTCTGCCTCAATCTCCGCCGCCTTCGGGTTGTTCTTCCCGATCTTTTTTGTGGGGAGATATACGCTGTTCGGATCAAAGACCTTTAGTCTCCGTTCCGGGTCGTGAATGTGGCGGTTGATCATGGCGGTGTAGAACTGCTTGGCTTCGTCCAGAAACAGCTCATTCTTGAATACATCATCCTTCGCCGTGAACAGGTGGCGCTCGTAGGCCTCACCCTTCTTGATGACGGTGCAGCCCTCCCGGATCTGGCCGTCCTCGCCGGTGATCTCTTTTTTGGTGCGTACCCGCTTGCCGAGTTCATCATAGAACACGCTGCGGGTAGCGATCTTAATATCCGGCTCCGGCAGCAAGCGCCGCTCCGAAAAAATCAGATGGATATGATAGTTCGTCATTTTCTTGTTGTGGTGGAGCGCCGAGATGCATTCCACGTCATACCGTTTCTTGAACTGCTCCGTGAACTCCCGCAGCACCCGGCTGGGATCGAACTGCGTGTATTCCTCCGGCAGCGCAATAATCAGCTCCCGTGCTTCGATACATTTTCCCTTTGTCATGGAACGCCGGAATTCCTCCTAACATTCCTTCGCCAGATCGTTCCAGAAGGTCATATCTTCCCTTGTGGAGAAGGTGGCATACAGGTGTTCCTGACGGCCCGGTTCTGAGATATACGATATTCTTCCCTTGACATCAGACAGCTTCGACATCTGGATAAAGCTGTGCCGTGCCATCGTTCACCTCCGTTCTTCCGTCTTTCGTCTCCCGTCCTCCGTCCCCCGTATGTTGTCACGCCGCCGCAGCGGTGGGACAACACCGGAAAGCGCCGGGCGGTTTCCGGCTGCGTCTATGCCCATCAACGCCAGGGCAGAGACGCAGGCCCTCCGCAGGAGCGAAATACCCCTTGAACAAATCGCCAGATTTGTGCGAGGGGTGTATTTCGCTCTCAAACGGCGAGGCCTTTTTTCTTCTGTGTCCATCCTTTAGCGCACCTCCCGGACGTCTGCCTGATTGAGCAGGTTTCTCCCCTGATTGACGGTCATGAAGTTCTCCAGTGTATCCCTTCGGATGATCGTCTTTCGTCCCACTTTGAGCACGGGGAGCTTGCCCCAGTCCACCAGCTTCCGCATGGTGTTCCGTCCGATCCCGGACATTTCGGCGGCCTCCTCGATGGTCAGTCCCATTTTGACATCTTTCATGTTATCACCTCCGTTCCGCAAATACCTGTTTTGCAACCTTTGCTCTGTCATTATACTTATTTCGCCTCTGCTTGTCAACTCATTCTGCAACCGTTTAAGAAATAATTTTGAAAATATACGCAAAATAGGGTTGCAAACTGAGCCTGCGTGTGTTATACTTGCATTCGTTAGGAGGTGAACACCTTGAAGGTAAAAGAAATGTTCAGCCCGAAACAGGTCGGAGAACGGATCAAAGAGCGCCGGACAGAGCTCAAACTGTCCATGCCGGAGCTGGGAAAGCGGATCGGCGTCAACAAATCCACCATCCAGCGGTATGAGGCGGACGGGGTTGATCCGAAGCGTACCATGATCATCAACGGTCTGGCGGAAGCGCTGCTTACCACTCCTGAATGGCTGACGGGGCTTTCCGACGACAAGGAATACAGCATCTATACCGTCTGTCAGATGGACTTGGAAAAGCACATCAAGGGCTATCTGGAAACGGTGACCTCTACTGTCAACGGAGAACCCCACCAGCAGCTTTTGACCACGTTCCTCGGTCAGATCGTGGACCTCTACACCATCCTCGCAAAGTATTGGGCGGTGTCCATGAAGAAGGTCGATGAAGTGGCGGAGGACGAAGGGCTGAAAGAGTCCATCGGCAAATATGCAATCCATATCGGCTCCATCACTGAGCAGGTTTACCAGAAGGAGATGGAGGTCCCGATAGAGGACATGAAGCGATATCTGGACGGCATCCTGCATCTGTACGATGAAGGCCGGACAAAGGTATCCATCCCGGAGCTGTTCGGGATCGTCGATCAGGCGAAGCAGAAGCTGATCGAAAAAGGTACATAAGTACCGTGGCACCTTGAAATACGAATACGGGAACGAAAAAAGCCGGTCATAAAGACCGGCGGATATGGTAATACGCACACCATATGTCACAGACCCGATTGCCACGGATACGGAAAGGAGAATTACGATCTATGGCAAAAGGATCTGTCAGAAAGAAAGGCAAAAAGTGGTACTACCGCTTCTACGTGGAAAATGAAAGCGGAAATCTGGTGCAGAAGGAATACGCCGGAACGGAAAGCAAGTCCGAGACGGAAGCCCTGCTCCGCAAGGCAATGGAGGACTACGAGGCAAAGAAGTTCGTTGCCAAGTCCGAAAACGTCACGGTAGGCGATCTGCTGGATATGTGGATCGAGGAAGAAGTAAAGCCCGGCAATCTCTCCAACGGCACGGTTATGGCCTATCAGGGCGCTGTGGGACGTATCAAGCAGTTCCCCATCGGCAGCCGAAAGCTGAAAACCGTCACCTCGGAGCATTTGCAGACGTTCTTCGATCTTCTGTCCTTCGGAGGCACCAATGCCGACGGAACGGAAATCAAGCCCATCAGCAAGGGCTATATGCGGCAGTTCTCGGCGGTGATGCAGGGAGCGTTCCGGTTTGCGGTCTTCCCCAAGCGGCTGCTGACCTTCAACCCGATGCAGTATATCAAGATCAGGCAGAAGCAGGAAAACTACGAACTGTTCAACGAGGACAGTGAGGACGGGTTGACCGTCCCGACGATCTCATACGAGCAGTTCAAGGCACTGACGGATTATTTGAAAAAGAAAGAGAATCCGGCGCTCCTGCCCGTCCAGATCGCTTACTACACGGGGCTTCGGATCGGCGAGGTTTGCGCCCTCACTTGGCAGGATATTGACCTCAAAGAACAGACCATCACGGTGCGGCGCAGTATGCGCTATAACGGAGCGAGGCACAAGACGGAGGTCGGTACCACCAAACGGAGCAAGATCCGCACGGTGGACTTCTGCGACACACTGGCGGCTATCCTCAAGGCGGCAAAGACCGAGCAACACAAAAACCGCTTCAAGTACGGTGAGCTTTACAGCCTGAACTACTACAAGCAGGTACAGGAAAAGGGCCGCAGCTACTACGAGCTGTACAGTCTGCAAAGGTCAGAGGAAGTGCCGGAGGACTACAAGGAGATCGACTTCGTTTGTCTCCGCCCGGACGGGTGCTTTGAATCGTCCAGCACGGTCAGCATCGCCTGCCGAACAGCCTCAAAGAAGATACCGGGGCTTGAGGGCTTCCACTTCCATCAGCTTCGACACACGTTCACCAGCAACCTACTCTCCAACGGGGCAGCGCCGAAGGACGTGCAGGAGCTTTTGGGACACGCCGACGTCAGTACCACGATGAACATCTACGCTCACTCGACAAGGGAAGCGAAACGCTCCTCGGCCCGCCTGCTGGATAAGGTAGTAGGCGGCGACTGATAAAAAAAGTTTCCCTTGTTTTGCCCCACAAGGGCAAAAACAAGGGAAAATGGGGCTTTTTATGGTAGCAGACCTGCGAAAAATGCAGGAAAATCAATGGGTTTCAGAGATTTAGATAGATAAATCGGGATTTGTGGAGGCAATGATGCTGCTAAAAATAACAGACCCAGAAGGTTTGGATGAAAGAAAGCTGATGGATATCTACTCCGAAAGCAACTTTGAGAACACCGATTACTTTTATCCTGATGAAGCGGACAAAACCTTTGCTGTCCGAAAGGTGGAAGAAGGGTTTATGGATTTCCTGAAGAATGAGTTTTTCAGGAATGCCTGTGCTTCGTACTGGATTCTGGACGAGAACGGCGTTTGGGTCAGTGCTTTAAGAATCAGTAGAATCAAAGATGATCTGTACTTCCTTGAAGCCCTTGAAACCAGGCCGGATCAGAGGGGCAAAGGATATGCCTCCTTGCTCCTTTCGAGCGTAGTGGAAACCTTGAAGAACGACGGTCCGTTCAGGCTGTGCGATTGTGTCAGTAAAAAGAACACGGCATCTTTGAAGACGCATGAAAAATGCGGCTTTCAGGTCGTATCGGAGGCTGGTTATGATTATCTGCAGGAGGAAGCAGACGATCATGATTATGGTCTGGAATACCATTATTCAGGAGACTGACAAAGTCGGATTTATGAGGGAGCTATATGGAGATTTCACTATTGTCAGATCGCTATCTCGTGCGACGCATGACTGAAGATGATATTGCGGAGATATATGCGCTGTGCAGAAATAACACCTTGTACTATCATTACTGCCCGCCGTTTGTAACAGAGGGCAGCATTGAAAGCGATATGAGGGCGTTACCTCCCAATAAGGAGTGTTCCGATAAGTATTATCTGGGATACTTTGATGGAGAAAAGCTAATTGCCGTAATGGATTTAATCTTGAGTTTTCCCGACAAAGATATATCTTTTATCGGTTTTTTATGACTGATACCTCCGTACAAAACGCAGGTATCGGGAGCGGGATTATTGATACGTTGTGCTCTTGTTTAAAGACCCTTGGTTTTTCAAGTGTTCGCCTTGGCTGGGTCAAGGGAAATCCACAGGCCGAGCATTTCTGGAAAAAGAATCTCTTCATAGAAACCGGAGCTACTTATGATACGGATGATTATACTGTGGTCGTAGCACAGCGTGCAATATAACTCGGGATCTGTGGAGGAGAACAATACGCAATGCTTCTTATCAGAAACTTGGAAACGCCAAGATTGACAATTCGTTCTTGGCAGAAATCCGATAAAGACTTTACGCTGTCTCTATGGGGAGACAAAGAAAACGGGAAGTATATGAGCGACCCTATCCGTGAGAACATGGATGAAGCGTATCTCAAATGTGTCGATGAGATGGAAGACAACCCAGAGGGATATTACCTGGTTGCTGAATGGAAAGAGGATGGTACGCCTGTCGGTACCTGTTGCATATTCCCTGAAAACGGGAATTACGATATCGGGTATTGCATCTCAAAAGATCATTGGAAAGAAGGCCTCGGAACCGAAATGGTTGATGCCATAATTCGTTGGGTTAAGGCAGAAGGCGGCAAGTCCATCACGGGAGAAGTGGCAGATATCAATCTTGCGTCGGTTGCGCTTCTTCACAAATTTGGGTTTTCAGAGGACAGGAAAACACGATATAAAAAATGGGGAGAAGAATCTTATTTTGATGCCCATTATTATAAGCTGAACTTAGAGTGAGTAGTCTATTTCGTACAGAGAAATTCCGGAGTTTGTAGAGGTAACACATGGACAGACCAACCACAACATTATTCATGCTGATGTCGGTGGACGGCAAAATCAGCACCGGCTCAACAGACGAGCTGGACGTAGATCGGGATTTCCCGAAGATCCTCGGCATCAGGGAAGGTCTGCATCAATACTACGAGATCGAGCAGACAACCGATCTGTGGTCGTTCAATACAGGACGGGTGCAGGCTAAGATGGGCGTCAACGAAAAGGAGATTATAAAATGAACATAGACTTTGTCTCCGCAAAAACGAGTGACGCAGCCACCATCCGTACGCTCCGGCAGAGGATTTGGGGTACGACGTATCGGGGCATTTATCCGGACACGGTCATTGACGACTTCAACTATGACTGGCATCAACAACGCGATTTGAAAAAGATTTCAGATCCAGCCTTTACGGTATATCTGATCAAATACGGCGACGAGGAGATCGGATATTTCATTTTTCAGCATGCTGGCTCCGGGGTATGGCTGCATTCCCTGTATGTGCTGCGAGAGTATCAACACAGAGGGATCGGAAAACAGGCCTTCGCTATTTTGAAGGATTACTGCAGAGAAAAGGGAATCAACCGTTTTGCCTGCAATTGCAATCCTCACAACGAAGACGCCATGCGCTTCTATCAGCGCATGGGCGGTGTGGTGACAAAAACTGATACCGGGCACGAGAACAAGCAGGAAGACGGCGTCATATTTGAATTCGATTTGCGAGAGTAATGGAGATAACAGCCATGCATCAAAAAGACATCGTTTCACAACACATTGAAAGCTTGCTATGTCGAAGTGACATTTCGGTCACAGATATGCTCGGCATACAAAGTCAGTTCCTTCGCTACTCCAAATGGGTCGCTAAGGTGCGCGGTATAGACATGGACGCCGAGCCAGACAGATACTTTCGTGCATGGACGTTGCGCGGTACCATGCATATCCATGAGGTCAATGATTATGACCTCTATATGCATGAGGGTAATCATTCTCCCTACATGAAAGAATATTGGGATGATCATTCCGTTGTCTCCCATGCGATCAAGTGCCAAGCCGAGGATCGGATGCTGCGCCTGATCGAGGCCGGTGTCGCAAAAAGAAAAGACATTGTCAAATCATTTCAGAAGAGCGGAGCATCGAAGGAAACGATGGATTATCTGTTTAATGCCTGGGGCGGACTTCCCCGCATCCTCATGGAGAGAGGCGAGATCATCCAGACCATATCCGACGACCTTTCCTATGCGTTTGCGCCCAAAGCACCGATCATGACGGCGGAACAAGCAGAACTCGAACAGATGAAGCGGTATCTTGAAAACTATGCCCCATGCTCTGTCATTGATGCCGTTTACTTTTTTCGCTATACAAGAGCAAAGGCAAAAAGGCTGATGGAGCAATGTGTCTCGGCCTCATTGGGTATGCTGATCTGGAAGGATAGCCTTGTCTGTAAGGATACGGAAGCCGTCTACGATTCAAAAACCACAAATGCGGTTTTCGTACTGCCTGGGTTTGATCCGCTCCTGTTAGGTTACGAGAAAAAAGAGAACGGAATGATACCATTGGAACATCTTCGTGATGTTTACAACCTCCAAGGGATCATCAAACCGGTCATCATACATAAAGGACAATGCATTGCCACATGGACTGTGCGGAAAAATACGATCTACATCAAACCGTTTCAGGCTGACAACGAAGCCTCCTATAAACGAGCAGAGAAAAAGATTCGGGAACTCACGCAGTGCGACGAGTGCAGATATGAGTAATATGGTAGATTTTGAAAAACACTTTCGCATATACTGCGAAGAAAACAGTTTAACGATCAACCTTTCCTTCGACATGCCGGAGGGATATAAAACGGCCAACGGCACCTTTGATCCGACTGTCAATACGCTGTTCATCAACAAAGAGATGCTCCGATCTCAACCGGAGTATGAGCAGATGTTCTATCTATTTCATGAGCTTCGCCATGCCTCACCATATTTGCACCCGGAGAGCTTTGACGAACTGATTTCCAGGAGCCGCCTCTATGTCATCCAATATGACGGCACCTGTTTTAAACTCGTTGACGGTGAATGGAAAGAATGTAAGCTCGATGGATCAACAGAGCGTTTCACGGAGCTATATCTTGGACAGCCATATGAGCGGGACGCAAATGACTTTGCGTATGAGAAGGTGAAGGCACTATTGGGAGATTCCCCGGAGTTGCAGGAGCTCCAGGCGTTTTGGATGCCGAAGAAAACAATAGAGGATCGGGCGTATGAGGAACTGTACCTGCAGATTGATAAAATGATAGGAGAAGCAAATGAATCAGAAGATACATCTCTAGCCAATGGATAGGATGCTCCTTCACGAATACTATAAGGACTTCGTTATGGATGCGGATATCTTTATGGACATAAGGATTTTTCGGGAGTATACCTACGCCCCCGAGAGAGTTGACGCATATTTTGACAGGCTCCAGTCGCAGAAAGATCGCGTGGATTTTCTGATTATGAAGGACGAAAAACCGATTGGAGAAATCGCCTTGAAGCACATAGACGAAACGGCAAGGCAATGTGAACTGTCCATCCACTTGTAAAACGATTCCGTCAAGAATAAAGGCTATGGGACGCAGGCGGAACGTCTGATTCTGGAATATGCATTTCAGACACTGGGAATGGCGGCGGTGATTGCAGATTCCGTTCTCAAGAACAAGAGAAGCCAGCACACATTGGAGAAGGTGGGCTTTCAGGAAACCGGCAGGGATGAAACATTCGTATATTACAAAATATCTAAATCGGATGTTAGGGCTGAAATCTCAATTAAAAAAGCCGATAAAAATGATCTGAAAAAGATCTATTATATGCAGCTAACAGCATTTCGCCCTTTGTTGGATAAATACGAAGATTACGAAACCAGTCCTGCTGCGGAGCCATTTGAAAGAACATTACAACGCTTTCGCTTTGATAATGTTTCTTATCATTTGATCACGCTTGGAACAGAGGTGATCGGTGCGGTTCGTGTTCGCTGGAATGATGATATCTATGTTCTTGCGCAGATATTGATTATGCCTGAGTACCAGGGCCTGGGATATGCGCAAGAGGCAATCCGTCTGGTTGAAGCCATGTATCCCAATGCTTCCATCTGGAGGTTGGACACCATCGCACAAGAAGCAAAGTTGTGTCACCTGTATGAAAAGATGGGATACCATAAAACCGGTCAAACGGAACACATCAAAGATGGAATGGATATCATATTCTATGAAAAAGTGATGGACGTATCATGAACAAAAGAATACATATGAATCCCGCAATTCGCTGGATCTTCTTTGATATCGGCTCGACACTGGTGGATGAGGAAGAAGCCTATAAGCATCGGATCAGAGACGTGATCCAAGGAACCTCTGTCACATTCGATCAGTTTTGGGAGAAACGCATTCAATTCGCTAAAGAGGGATATAACGGAGATCAAAAGGCAATCGAGTATTTCGGCCTAACCAAGACGCCCTGGCACAGCGAGGATGAAGTACCGTTTGATGACTGCAAGAAAACCCTGCGGACTCTGTGCGACAAGGGCTATCAACTCGGCGTCATTGCAAATCAGAAGCCCGGAGCAAAAGACCGTCTTGACGCATGGGGACTTGGCCGATATTTTTCGGTGATTGCTTCCTCTGCAGAGCTTGGCGTATCTAAGCCGGACAGGGAGATATTCCTGCAGGCGTTGGCTATGGCGGACTGCAGACCGGAAAATGCTATCATGGTGGGTGACCGGCTGGATAACGATATCCGCCCTGCCAAGGAGCTGGGCATGAAAACCATCAGAATTAGGAAAGGGCTTGCGATCTATATGAAGCCCTCCTTCGAGGCAGAGACTCCGGATTATACAGTGGACAGCCTTTCCGAGATTACTCGCATTCTCTGAAATAAAGCCATGAATTGAGGGAAAAACCATGTTTGATTATGCTGGCTTCATAAAAGCAGTATTGAAACAAGACAGGACTGAGGTCCGTTCTTATTTTGCAGATGACACTGTGATCAACTGGCACTGCACAAATGAGCGCTTCACGGTAGAGGAATACATCATTGCAAACTGCGAGTACCCGGGGAAATGGGACGGCGAAATAGAAGCCATTCACCAGGCAGGCGATCTCTTCATCGTCGTAACAAAGGTCTATCCCGAGGATCGTTCTGCTTCTTTCCATTGCGTATCGTTCATTCGGTGCCGTAACGAGAAAATATCGTCGCTGGATGAGTATTGGGCGGATGACGGAGCACCGCCAGAATGGCGTCAGGAAATGAAGATTGGAAAGCCAATTACTGAGGAACGCATATGAAATTATTATTTGAGATAGATAAAAAAGACTATGAACACTGCACCCATCGTTTCGTCCGCAACTCCGCCCGCAGCATCATCATAAGGGACGGGAAAATCGCCATGATTCACAGTCTGGAATATGATTATTACAAGTTTCCAGGCGGCGGCATTGAAAACGGAGAGACCCCTGTGGAAGCAATGATCCGAGAGACGCGGGAGGAAGCCGGGCTTGTGGTTAAGCCTGAGACGGTCAGGGAATACGGCTATGTCCACCGGATTCAGCGGAGCGATATGGATGCCTCTGAATGCTTTGTCCAGGATAATTACTACTACCTGTGCGAAGCGGAGCCGGAAGCAGTTCGGCAGAATTTGGACGCTTACGAGGCGCAAGAGGCGTTTACATTGGAATGCATAGCGCCCTTGACGGCAATTCAAAAGAACCGCAGCGTGGGTGACAGCCCATATAATCCGATGATGTTTGAACGAGAAGCAAGGGTGTTGGAACTGCTGATATCCGAGAATTACTTTCAATTTGAACTGAAATAGTTTATCTGGGGTGGCTTATGAAGACTGTTACAATCTGCGGAAGCATGAGATTCGAGAAGGAAATGCAAGAGATTGCGTTTGAATTGGAAACAAGGCATGAAATGAATGTTGTACAATGTGTGTACAATGCAACACACAGGGAGATTTCCGAAGCAGAAAGGAACGCTCTGGCAAAAGCACACTTCCTGAAGATTGCGCTTTCTGATGCGATTTACGTTGTCGATATAGAAGGTTATATCGGTGCTTCTGTTATGGAAGAGATTCAGTTTGCACAAGCAAATGGAAAAGAGGTCATCTTTCATTCAAAATACGCTACACCTTGTAGTTGAAAACAAGGAGAAAGCTATGCCGTTTGATTATAAGAAAGAGTACAAGGAATTCTATCTTCCGAAGGACAAGCCGTCGATTGTGACGGTGCCGCCCATGAATTACATTGCCGTGCGCGGCAAAGGCGATCCCAATGCTGAAAGCGGTGAGTACAAGGAAGCCATCGCCCTCCTTTACGGGATTGCATTTACCATCAAAATGAGCAAGAAGGGTAGCCATCAGATCGAAGGGTATTTCGAATATGTGGTGCCTCCGCTGGAAGGCTTTTGGTGGCAGGAAGGCGTCACCGGAGTCGATTACACCCATAAGGAGAATTTTGAATGGATTTCTCTCATCCGGCTGCCGGACTTCGTGACAAAAGCCGATTATGACTGGGCCATTCAGGAGGCAACAAGCAAGAAGAAAACCGACTTTTCAAAGGTGGAGTTTCTGACATATGACGAGGGGCTCTGTGTTCAGTGCATGCACATCGGCCCATACGACAATGAGCCTGCGACTGTGGAGCTCATGCATCAGTTTATGTCTGAACAGGGGTATGCCCTTGACATTACAGATTTGAGATACCACCACGAAATCTATCTTTGCGACGCGCGGAAGACTGCGCCGGACCAGCTGAAAACCGTAATCCGGCATCCGATTAAGGCAGTGTAAGCAAAGGCGCCACAGACCAAAACGGTCTGTGGCGCCTTTGCTTTTTCCGTACCAGCTTGCCGACCTGTCACATAGTTGCCCTATGAGACGGTGCGGTGGGCCGGGGGATATTTTTTATTGTTCGTTACGCCGGGTCGGCGGCGTCCTCGATGAGAACGGTCATGGAGCCGCCGCAGGCCATGCCCTCGTTGGCGGCCACATCGCTGTTCATGTTGACGCGGACCACATCCCGCCGGCCGGTGCCGATGAGCTTGCGGGCCCGGGCCATGGCGTCCGCCTCGCCCCAGCCGCCGCCGATGGTGCCCCAGCCCCGGCCGTCGGCGTTGACCGCCATGAGGGCGCCGGGCTTGGCCGGGGTGGAACCGGCGGTGGAGAGCACCAGCAGCAGCGCCTTGGGCTCGCCGTCCTCCGCCAGATACCGCAGCAGCTGAGGGTCGGCGCCGGTCTCCTGCAGCAGACCGTCCAGCTTTTCCCTGGCGGGGAGGGAGCGGCGGTGCTGGACCAGCTGGGCGCAGATGGACACGGCGATCTCCGCCGGGGTGATGGCGCCGATGTCCAGGCCGATGGGGGTGTGGATGGAGGCGATCCGCTCCCGGTCAAAGCCGTCCTCCGCCAGATTTTCCAGCTGGGCGGCCACCCGGCGGTGGGAGCCGATCATGCCCAGGTAGGAGGGCTGACAGCCCTGCAGCACCCGGCGCAGGCAGACGTCGTCCCACCGGTGGCCCCGGGTGACGATGCACACGTAGTCCCCGGAGGAGACGCCAAGGGAGTCGATGACTGCTTCAAAATCGCCGCATCGCACCGATTGGGCTCCGGGAAACCGGGCGGCGTCCGCAAACTCGGGGCGGTCGTCCACCACGGTGACGGCAAAGTCCAGGGTGGCCGCCACGGTGCACAGGGCCTGGGACACGTGGCCGCCGCCCAGGATGATAAGACGCTCCGACGGCACAAAGCGGCGGACGTACGGCCGACCGTCCACCTCCCGGATCAGTTGGGCCGCCCGGCCCTGGGCCAAGGCGTCGCGGATAGAGCGAAATTCATTAGTTGACATAATATATACCTCCTGCGGACTTACAGGTGTCCGCCCAGGGCCTGGGAGAGCTGGCGGGCAAAGGACACGGTTTCTTCCACGGCGTGGGAGAATTCATCGCTGCTGACCCGGCGGAACAGACCCACGGAGCCCAGCGCGTACCGGGCCTGGCCGGAGCGGTCATAGACCGGGGCGGCCACGGCCCGCAGGCCGATCTTATACTCGCCGTCCTCAATGGCGTAGCCGCTGCGGCGGATCAGCTCCAGGGCGTGGAGCAGCTGGCCGGTGTCGGTGATGGTGTGGGGGGTGTAGGCGTGAAGGCCGGCGCGCTGGACGCGCTGGAGGGCGTCGCTGTCGGAGAGGAAGCTCAAAAAGAGCTTGCCCTGGGACGTGGCGTGGAGGGGCAGGCGGCTGCCCACCTCCGGGATCACCAGAAGGCCGTCGCCGCCGGAGCGCTGGTCTACGGAGATCACGTGGTCCCCCTCCAGCACGGCCAGAAAGACGCCGGCGCCGGTCTGAGCCGCCAGCTTCTCCAGATAGGGGCCGGCCAGACGGGAGATATCCCAGCGGCTGGATACGGCGCAGCCGCACTCAAAGAGGCGGATGCCCAGATCGTAGCGCCCGCTGTCCGTCTGGCGCACCATCTCGTGGCGGCGGAGGGTGGCCAGCAGGGCGTGGACCGTGCTCTTGGGGTATCCGGACGCGGCGGACAGCTCCTGCAGCGTCATGGGCAGACGGCTGCGCAGCAGCAGCTCCAACAGCTCCATGGCCTTGTCCACCGAGTGGACCGTTTGGGGTTCCCGGGGTGACATACTATCGCCTCCTCTGCCCTCAGCATAGCACGGTTGGCCGGGGAAAACAAGAAAATTCCGTATCATAGGATAAATATTCAGTAATACGGAATAGCGGACTTGCGGCAGGGGTGATTCTTTCGGTAGAATAAGGACAATCAAAAACGAGGAGGATATTCCCATGAAAAAAGTGATCGCGCTGCTGACGGCGCTGGCGCTGGTGTTCACCCTGGCCGCCTGCGGAGCCGAGAAGCCCGTGGAGAAGACCGAGGTGATCGTGTTCGCCGCCGCCTCCCTGACGGAGTCGCTGACGGAGATCGAGAGCAAGTACGAAGCCGCCCACCAGGACATCGACCTGGTGTTTACCTTCGACTCCTCCGGCACGCTGAAGGATCAGATCGAGAAGGGCGCCGCCTGCGACCTGTTCATCTCCGCGGCCCCCAAGCAGATGAACCAGCTGGAGGAGCTGGGTATGGTGAACACGGACACCCGGCTGGACCTGCTGGAGAACAAGGTGGCGCTCTGCGTGGCGGAGGGCAACCCGGCGGACATCCACTCCTACGCTGACCTGGTGAAGGCGCTGGCGGAGGGCCGCGTGCTCCTGGCCATGGGCAACAGCGACGTGCCGGTGGGACAGTACACCCAGAAGATCTTCCAGTACTTCGGCGTGGACGAGGCCGCCGTGGCCTCCTGCCTGACCTACGGCTCCAACGTGAAGGAGGTCACCACCGCCGTCAAGGAGGCCACCGCCGACTGCGGCATCATCTACGCCTCCGACGCCTATTCCGCGGGACTGACGCCGGTGGACATGGCCACCACGGAGATGTGCGGCCAGGTGATCTACCCGGCGGCGGTGCTGGCGGACGCGCCCCAGGCCGAGGCGGCCCGGGCGTTCCTGGACTACCTGACCGGCGAGGAGGCCTCCGCCGCTTTCGAGGCGGTGCTGTTCACGCCCCTGGGCAAGTAAGCTACCTGTATATCGTGCGGCGGGCAGGGCGTGAAAACGTCTTGCCCTGCCGTGCTGTTTGCGGTATGATGAGGACAGAAGAAAAAGACAGAAGGAGAGCGCCATGGACTGGTACCCCCTGTTAAATTCCCTGCGCATCGCGGTGATCTCGGCGGTGATCGTGTTTTTCACCGGCATCGCCGCGGCGTACTATATCGCCAAGCTGCCCAAGGGGCTCAAGGGCGTGCTGGACGTGGTGCTGACGCTGCCGCTGGTGCTGCCGCCTACGGTGGTGGGCTATCTGCTGCTGTGCGTGCTGGGGCCGCGGCGGCCCTTCGGCGCCTGGGTGCTGGAGACCTTCAATACCCGGCTCACCATGCAGTGGTGGTCGGCGGTGTTCGCCGTGACGGTGGTGGTCTTTCCGCTGATGTACCGCACCGCCCGGGGCGCCTTCGAGAGCTTTGACGAGGATCTGGCCCGGGCGGGAAAGATCCTGGGTCTCAGCAACACGTACATCTTCTGGCGAATCCGCATGCCCTGCTGCCGGCAGGGGATCATCGCCGGGGCGGTGCTGGCCTTTGCCCGGGCCATCGGCGAATACGGCGCTACCAGCATGGTGGCGGGCTATACGCCGGGGCGGACGGCCACCGTGGCCACGGAGGTCTATCAGCTCTGGCGCATCGGCAACGACGCCCTGGCCCTCCGGTGGGTGCTGGTGAACATCGCCATCTCGGCGGTGGTGCTGCTGGCGGTGAATCTGCTGGAGCGGAGGAGGTGAGCCCATGCTGTTGGTTGACATAAAAAAGAACCTGGGCGACTTCCGGCTGGACGTGCAGTTCGAGACCGACGGCGAGGTGCTGGCTCTGCTGGGCGCCTCCGGCTGCGGCAAGAGCGTGACCCTCAAGTGCATCGCCGGGGTGGAGAGGCCCGACAGCGGCCGTATCGTGCTGAATGGGCGGGTGCTCTATGACAGCGAGAAGCATATCGACCTGCCGCCCCAGAAGCGGCGGGTGGGGTATCTCTTCCAGAGCTACGCCCTGTTTCCCCATATGACGGCGGCGGAGAACGTGGCCGCGGGGGCGCGGCATCTGCCGCGGCGGGAGCGTGAGGCGGCGGTGGCGAAGCAGCTCCGGGCCTTCCGGCTGGAGGGACTGGAGAAGCACCGGCCCCACCAGCTCTCCGGCGGACAGCAGCAGCGGCTGGCCCTGGCCCGGATTATGGCGGGGGAGCCGGAGGTGCTGCTGCTGGACGAGCCCTTTTCCGCCCTGGACAGCTACCTGAAGTGGCAGCTGGAGCTGGAGCTGATGGATACGCTGAAACATTTTTCCGGCGACGTGGTGTTCGTCAGCCACAGCCGGGACGAGGTATACCGCCTGTGCCGGTCGGTCTGCGTGCTGACGGAGGGACGGTCCGAGCCAAAGGAAACGGTGCGGCATCTGATGGAGTCGCCGGGCACGGTCAGCGCCGCGCTGCTGTCCGGGTGCAAAAACTACTCCCGGGCGGAGCGGCTGAACGAGCGTGCCATCCGCTGCGCCGACTGGGGCGTGACGCTCCGCACGGCGGGGCCGGTGCCGGAGGGCGTCAGCGCGGCGGGCGTCCGGGCCCACCATCTGGTGCCCGGGGCCGCGGGGGAGAACGACATCCCCTGCACCGTGGCGCGGGTCATTGAGGACACCTTCTCCACGGTGGTGATGCTGGCCACGCCGGGAGGCGATACGGGAAGGTCGCTGCTGCGGCTGGAGCTGGACAAGGAGCGCTGGGCCGCGCTGGGCGAGCCGGAGCAGCTCACCGTCCACGTACCGCCGGAGCAGGTGATGACGCTGACGGGAGGCGGTCTGTGATGCGGGACAGGATCGGAAGGACCATCGACTATCTGCGCCTGTCGGTGACGGATCTGTGCAACTACCGCTGCATCTACTGCATGGGGGAGGACGGGATCTGCAAAAAGGACCACCGGGACATCCTCTCCATCGAGGAGCTCACGGAGATGGGCCGGGCGGCCGTGGCCTGCGGCGTGCGGAAGATCCGGCTCACCGGCGGCGAGCCGTTGGTGCGGCGGGGGATATTGGAGCTGTGCCGCCGCTTGCGGGCGCTGGAGGGGCTGGAGGAGCTGACGCTGACCACCAACGGCTCGCTGCTGCCCCAGATGGCGGCGGAGCTGAAGGACGCCGGGGTGGACCGGCTGAACATCAGCCTGGACACCCTGAACGAGGAGCGGTTTCACACCGTCACACGGCGGGGCGAGCTGAAGGACGTGCTGGCCGGGCTCCGGGCAGCGGAGGAGGCGGGCTTCACCGGCACCAAGCTCAACACGGTGCTGATGGGCGGGATCAACGACGACGAGATCGCGGCCCTGGTGGGGTTGACGAGAGAAAAGGACGTCAGCGTCCGGTTCATCGAGCTGATGCCTATGGGCCCCTGCGCCGGCTGGCCGGAGGAGCGATTCATCAGCGGCGAGACGGTGCTGGAGAAGATGCCGGAGCTGGAGCTTAAGCGTACCGACGGCGTGGCGGAGATCTATCAGGTGCCCGGCTGGGCCGGGACGGTGGGGCTCATCCGGCCGGTGAGCTGCGGCTTCTGTGACCGGTGCAGCCGCATCCGCATCACGGCGGACGGGCGGCTGAAGCCCTGCCTCCACGACGGCAGGGAGATCCCCCTGCGGGGCCTGTGGGGGCAAGAGCTGGAGGCGGCCATCCGCACGGCGGTGGACGCCAAGCCGGCGCGGCACCACCTGGCGGAGGAGCGATGCAGCCGTAGCGGCAGAGAGATGAACGAGATCGGAGGATAGGGCGATGGAATTTACCCATTTCAATGACCAGGGCCGGGCCCGGATGGTGGACGTGACCGACAAGGCGGTCACGGAGCGGACCGCCGCCGCCATGGCCAGCGTGAAGATGGCACCGGAGACGGCGGAGGCCATCCGCACCGGCGGCGTCAGCAAGGGCGACGTGCTGGCGGTGGCCCAGGTGGCCGGCATCATGGCCGCCAAGCGGACCGGGGATCTGATCCCCATGTGCCATCCCATGGCGTTGACGGGGGTGGACATCCGCTTCGCCCTCCGGGAGACCGGGGTGGACATCCTGGCCACCGCCCGCTGCAAGGGGGAGACCGGGGTGGAGATGGAGGCCATGACGGCGGCTTCTGTGGCGGCGCTGACCATCTACGATATGTGCAAGGCGCTGCAGAGGGATATGGAGATCACCGACGTGCGATTGCTGGAGAAGACCGGCGGCAAGAGCGGCACGTTCCGGAGGGAGGACATCGTATGGCAAGAGTGATGGCCGTCTGCGTCAGCGAGAAAAAGGGCCAGGTGAAGCGCCCGGTGCCCTGGATCGACGTGAGGCGGCACCACGGCGTCGTGGGGGACGCCCACGCCGGGGACTGGCACCGGCAGATCAGCCTGCTGGCTGACGAGAGCGTGGACACCATGCGCTCGCTGGGCCTCCGGCTGGAGGCCGGGGCCTTCGCCGAGAATATCCTGACCCGTGGGATCGAGCTGAAAGCATTGCCTGTGGGCACCCGGCTCCGGGTGGGGCCGGCGCTGCTGGAGGTCACCCAGATCGGCAAGGAGTGCCACAGCGACTGTGCCATTCGCCAGGCCACCGGCAAGTGCGTCATGCCCACGGAGGGCATCTTCGCCGTGGTGGTGGAGGAGGGCCGCATCCAAAGCGGCGACGAGATCACGATGGAGGAGGCGGAACCATGAAATTGATCAAAACCGAGGAGGCCGTAGGCCACGTGCTGTGCCACGACATGACCCAGATCATCCCCGGAGAGTATAAGGACGCCCGGTTCCGCAAGGGCCACATCGTCACCGCCGAGGACGTGCCGGTGCTGCTGGCCATGGGCAAGGAGAACCTGTACGTCTGGGAGAAGAGCGAGGGTATGCTCCACGAGAACGAGGCGGCGGAGCGGCTGGCGGCATTGTGCCGGGGCGAGCACATGAGCGCCACCCCCGTCAAGGAGGGCAAGATCGAGCTGAAGGCGGAGATCGAGGGCCTCTTCCGGGTGGACGGTAAGCGGCTCCGGGCGGTGAACGCCATCGACGAGCTGATGATCGCCACCCGCCACGGCAACGTGCCTGTCCGGCCCGGCGACAAGCTGTGCGGCACCCGCTGCATCCCCCTGGTCATCGACGAAGGGAAGCTCCTGGCCGCCGAGGCGGCGGTGGGTGACAGGCCCATCCTGGAGCTGCTGCCCTACAGGCTGAAAAAGGCCGGCGTCATCACCACCGGCAGCGAGGTGTTCCACGGACGCATTCAGGACGCCTTTACCCCGGCGGTGGTAAAAAAGCTGGCCCTCTACGGCATCGAGATGACGGAGCACGTCACCGTGGACGACGGCCTGGAGAACATCCGCGCCGCCATTGTCGAGATGCGGCGGAGGGACGTGGAGCTGATCCTCTGCACCGGCGGCATGAGCGTGGACCCGGACGACAACACCCCCGGCGCCATCCGGAGAAGCGGGGCCCGGATCGTCACCTACGGCGCGCCGGTGCTGCCGGGGGCCATGTTCCTGCTGGGGTATTTTGACGACGGTATGCCCGTCATGGGCCTGCCCGGCTGCGTCATGTACGCCAAGGCCACCATCTTCGACCTGGCCCTGCCCCGGATCGCCGCCGGCGTGGAGATGACCCGGGACGACTTCGTGGACATGGGCGAGGGCGGTCTGTGCCTGGGCTGCGGGGAGTGCCATTACCCCGTCTGCCCCTTCGGAAAGTGAGGGAGAGGGATGTTTACAGCGAGAGTCATCACCGTCAGCGACCGCAGCTACCGGGGCGAGCGCCCCGACGCCGGCGGCCCGCTGGTGCGGCAGCTCCTGGAGGAGGCCGGGTATCAGGTGGACGGCGTGGTGCTCGTGCCGGATGAGCAGGCGGAGATCGAGAAGGCTCTCATCGCCGCCGCGGAGGCGGACGTGGCGCTGGTCGTCACCACCGGGGGCACCGGCTTCGCGCCGCGGGACGTGACGCCGGAGGCCACCGTGGCCGTGTGTCAGCGGCTGACGCCGGGGATTCCGGAGGCCATGCGGGCCGCGTCCCTGGCCGTCACGCCCCGGGGCATGCTGTCCCGCTCGGCGGCGGGGATCCGGGACAGGAGCCTCATCGTCAACCTGCCGGGCAGCCCCAAGGCGGCCCGGGAGAATCTGGAGGCGGTGCTGGGGGCTTTGGACCACGGCCTCACCATGCTGCGGGGCAAGCCCATGGACTGCGCCGCCATCCGGGATTGACAAGCGGGCGGAAATTCGATAGAATATCATATGAGCAACAGTTCATCTGTCGGGAGGTGAGGATATGGCCGGCAAATACACAGCCCGGGGCGAGGCGGTCCCGGAGCATCCCCTGTCCTGCGTGGGGGAGGACGAGCTCAGCGATCTGGCGGAGCTGTTCAAGATGTTCGCCGATTCCACCCGTATCAAGATCCTGTACGATCTGACCGGCGGTGAGAAGAACGTGACGGAGATCTGTCAGGACCTGGAGATGAACCAGTCCGCCATCTCCCACCAGCTGAAGCTGCTGAAGACCGCCAAGCTCATCAGCTGCCGCCGCAGCGGCAAGCAGATGATCTACTTCCTGGCCGACGACCACGTGAAGACCATCCTGGCCATGGGCAAGGAGCATATCGAGGAATAATAGTTTTGTAACGGGAAACAGGAGGCCGTCGCAGAGCGACGGCCTCCTGTTATGTTCTAAAAGAACAATATATTAAATAATTATAGCAGAATAATGATCTATTTCCGCAGGAGGGCCTGCCACTGCCGGTAGTCGGGGAGCCAGCGGGCCACCTCGGCGTAGAAGGCGGGGCCGTGGTTTTTATGGCGGATATGGGCCAGCTCGTGGACCACCACGTAGTCGATGGCTTCGGGCGGGTACTGCATCAGGTAGAGGGAGAAGCAGAGGCTGTTTTTGGCCGAGCAGCTGCCGAAGCGGGTCCGGGCGGAGGTGATCTTGATCCCCGTGGGCTTCACGCCCATGCGCTCTGCCCAGCAGGCCACCCGGCCGGGGAGACAGGCCTTGGCCTCAGCCCGGAGGGCGGCGATCTCCTCCTCCGTGGGGGCGGGATGGGCCGCCAGATGGGCCTGCCGCTTGGCCAGGTGCTGGGCGATCCACTGCTGATGGGCCTCCACGAAGCGGCGGATGGCCCCGTCGGAGGTGCGGAGCGGGGCCCGGACCAGGACCGTGGCCTCCCGGGTGATCTCCAGGGCCATGGTGCGGCGCCGGGAGCGTACGACGGTGTAGTCCATGGTCACTCCCCCACGCAGACGAACCGGGGACCGTGGTAACCGTCCCGGTCCACGGTTTCGCCCCACATGGACGCCGGACGGACCCAGAGGCCGCCCTCACCGTAGAGGGCCCGGTAGACCACCAGCTCCTCCAGGGTCTCGCTGTGGCGGGCGGTGCCGATGACGCGGTATTCGTTGCCTTTGAAGTGGCGGTAGCGGCCGGGGCGGATGGATTCCATGGCACAGTTCTCCTTTTTCGTTGCGTTTTTGTTGAGGAAAGCTTATCACAAAACGGGAATGATGGGAAGAAAAAAGCGACAAAAGCGGGAAAGAGCTTGTGGGAAGCGGCGCGGTTGAGGTATAATCCCCGTAGAGAGAGGAGGCGGGGAGATGATCCAGTCCACGCTGTGCTATATCGAGAACGACCGGGGCCAGTATCTGATGCTGCACCGGGTGAAAAAGGAGCACGACGCCAACCACGACAAGTGGATCGGCATCGGCGGCAAGTTCGAGGACGGGGAGAGCCCGGAGGAGTGCGTGGTGCGGGAGGTCCGGGAGGAGACGGGGCTGACGCTGACGGACTACCGGTACCGGGGGCTGGTGACCTTCGTCAGCGACCGGTGGGAGACGGAGTATATGCATCTGTTCACCGCCACCGGCTGCACCGGGATGCTCCAGGAGTGCGACGAGGGCGTGCTGGAGTGGATCGGCAAGGGGGAGCTGCTGGCCCTGCCCCAGTGGGAGGGGGACCGGATCTTCCTGGAGCTGCTGGACCGGGACGTACCCTTCTTCTCCCTGAAGCTGCGCTATGAGGGGGAGCGCCTGCGCCAGGCGGTCCTCAACGGGACGGAGCTGGGGGTGGGGCGGTGAGGATCCTGATCAGCGCCTGCCTGCTGGGGGTCGGCTGCCGGTACGACGGACAGAGCAAAGGCCACCCCCTTGTCACGGCACTGGCGGAAAAGCACCAGCTGACGCCGGTGTGCCCCGAGCAGCTGGGCGGCCTGCCCACGCCCCGGGCCCCGTCGGAGCGGCGGGGTGAGCGTGTGGTGACGGCGACGGGCGGCGACGTGACGGAGCAGTTCCGCCGGGGCGCGGAGGAGACGCTGCGGCTGTGCCGGGCGTTGGGCTGTGAGGCCGCCGTGCTGAAGGAGCGGAGCCCCTCCTGCGGCTCCGGACGGATCTACGACGGGACCTTTACGGGGACGGTGGTGGACGGCTGGGGCGTCACGGCGGAGCTGCTGAAGCGAAACGGAATCGCCGTGTACGGCGAGAGCGAGATCGCAATGCTGCTGACGGAAACAGAATAGGAAACGGCCTCCGGCAGCTGCCGGAGGCCGTTTGTTTGAGTTCACTTTTCGGATCAATACTTGCCCAGGGAGCCGGAGAGCTGATCGTTGGGATTCTCCCCGAAGGACTTGTCCTTACCGGGCAGGACGGCGTTGAGGACAATGCCAACGATGGAGGCCACGGCCAGGCCGGACAGGGAGATATTCAGGTTGCCCACGGTGAAGCTGATGGCACCGGAGATACCGCTGACGGTATCAGCGCCCAGGGCGGAGCTGAAGTTGATACCGATGGCCAGGCCGATAATCAGGGCGGCCACGATGACGTTGCGGGACTTCTGGAAGTCGGTGTGGTTCTCCACCATGTTGCGAACGCCGATGGCGGAGATCATGCCGTAGAGGATGATGGATACACCGCCGATGGTTGCGGCAGGCATCGCGCTGATGATGGCGGCGAACTTGGGGCAGAAGCTCAGGATCATGGCGAAGAGAGCGGCCAGGCGGATGACCCGGGGATCGTAGACCTTGGTCAGTGCCAGGACGCCGGTGTTCTCGCCGTATGTGGTGTTGGCAGGGGCGCCGAACAGGGCGGCGATGGTGGTGCCGATACCGTCACCGACCAGGGTGCGGTGCAGGCCGGGATCCTCGATGAAGTTTCTTCCCACGGTGGAGCCGATGGCGGAGATGTCACCCACGTGCTCCATCATGGTGGCTACGGCGATGGGAACGATGGTGATGATGGAGCTGATGATCAGACCGGTGTTGGCGCCGTCCTTGAACAGACCGAACACAGTGTCCTGCATCTGGAAGGGGATGCCGATCCAGGCGGCCTCCTTCACGGGGGTGAAGTCCACATTGCCGGTCACAGCGGCGACCGCGTAGGAGGCGACCACGCCCAGCAGGATGGGGATGATCTTTGCCATGCCCTTGCCCCAGATGTTGCACACGACCACGACCACGATGGCCACCAGAGCGATCCACCAATTGCTGGCGCAGTTGTTCAGGGCGGAGGGGGCCAGGTTCAGGCCGATGGCGATGATGATGGGTCCGGTGACGACCGGCGGGAAGAAGGCCATCATCTTCTTGCTGCCCACCAGCTTGCAGATCAAGGCCAGGACCAGGTACAGAAGGCCGGCGCAGGCCACGCCGATGCAGGCGTAGGGCAGGGCGGCACGCTCCGTGAGCCCGGCGGCGACGCCGGCGGCCTTGACAGTGGCATAGCCGCCCAGGAAGGCGAAGGAGGAGCCCAGGAACACGGGGACCTTCCGTCCGGTGATCAGGTGCATGAACAGCGTGGCAAGACCGGCGAAGAGCAGCGTGGCGGACACGCTGAGCCCGGTGATAATGGGTACCAGCACGGTGGCGCCGAACATGGCGAACAGGTGCTGCAGGCCCAGCACCAGCATGCGGGGTACGCCCAGGGTCCGGGCGTCGTAGATGGCCTCCTGGCCGAGTTCGTTTTTCTTCATGTGTCGTCCTCTCTTTCTCCTTTGTTATATCCAATAAAATAATTGAAACCACGGTGAGTGCTCATAAAAAAAGTGGCCGGTAAAGATACCGGTCACTTGGCAACAACACATTTGAAAGAGAAGATGAAGAAGCCGACGGCGGTCTTGGGAAGACTCTGCAGCGTCATGGCTCTCACCTCCTCGAATTTTCTTGCTTATTATACGGGGCGCGAGCCAAAAAAGCAATACATTTCTTGTCCAACGTTCTGACCAAATTTACACGCGGAATTCGTCGAAGTTGCACAAACGCCTCCGGAGGACGGGACAGACCGCCGCGGCCACGGCGATTTTCAGGGCGTCGCCGGGCAAAAAGGGCAGCATACCCACCTTCAGAACGGCCGCGGTATCCAGGCCCTTTTGGAGGTAGACGTTGAGGATCAGCGCCATATAGGGCACGCCGATCAGGTACAGGACGGCCAGACCCGCCACGCAGGAGAGGACCAGCCAGGCCCCGCCGCTGCGCCGGCGGCTGAGGAGGCCGATGACCCAGGCGCAGGGGATCAGACCCAGCAGGAAGCCGAAGCTGGGCTGGAACACGTAGCCGAAGCCGCCGCCGGCGGTGAAGATGGGCAGGCCCACCAGCCCCAGCAGCACGTAGACCAGCTGGCTCAAGGCCCCGTACCGCCGACCCAACAGGATGCCGGCCATGGCGGTGAAGAGGAACTGCAGGGAGATGGGCACGGGGCCGATGGGAATTTTGAGGAAGGCGCCTGCCGCCGTCAGCGCGGCGAAGAGAGCGGTAAAGATCAAGGGACGGGTCTTCACGGTTGTAAACCTCAGGAGAGAAGATAGGTTTACAATAGACCCATTTGGACGAATTGTCAACCCCCGGCGGCAGGAAAGCGTTTACAATCGGGCCCGGCCGTGATAGAGTAGATGGGAAATCAGAGGAAACGGGGTGAGAGGCGTGAGCAGAGAGCGGGTCTATCAGGCGCTGGCGGAGCGGCCCGGCACGTTTTTGTCGGGCGAGGAGCTGAGCCGGGCGCTGGGCATCAGCCGGGCGGCGGTGTGGAAGGCCGTGGAGGGCCTGCGCCGCCAGGGATATGAGATCGAGGCCCGGTCCGGCTGCGGATACCGCCTGGCGGCGGGGGACCGGCTGGACCGGCGGGAGGTGGCTCTTTGCTTCGCCGCGCCCCGGGAGAACTGGCGGGTGCTGGCGGAGGTGGATTCCACCAACACCGCCTGCAAGCGTCTGGCGGCGGAGAACGCCCCGGACGGCACCGTGGTCATCGCGGACTGCCAGACCGGCGGCAAGGGCCGGCGGGGACGGAGCTTTCTCTCCCCGGCGGGGATGGGGCTGTACCTGTCCGTCCTGTGGCGGCCGGATTGCCCGCCGGAGAAGCTGCTGCCGCTGACGGCCCTCAGCGCCGTGGCGGTTTGCCGGGCTATCCAGCGGCTGGGCGGCGTCAGTCCCGCCATCAAGTGGCCCAACGACCTGGTGATGGGGGAGCGGAAGATCTGCGGCATCCTGACGGAGCTGTCCCTGGAGGGGGAGAGCGGCCACGTGGACTACGTGATCTCCGGCATCGGCGTCAACTGCCGCCAACGGCCGGAGGATTTCCCGCCGGAGCTGCGGGACATCGCCGGCTCCCTGGACATGGCGCTGCCGGTGCAGGTGAAGCGGGCCGCGTTGGCGGCGGCGCTCATGGAGGAGCTGGACGTGCTGCGCCGGGAGGTGCTGCTCCGGCCGGAGCTGTGGCTGGAGGACTACCGGCGGCGGTGCCTGACGGTGGGCCGCCGGGTGCAGGTGATCCGGGGCGAGGAGCGCATCGAGGCGGAGGCCCTGGCCGTGGACGAGCGGTTCGGGCTCGTGGTGCGGTATGACAGCGGAGAGACGGAGACCCTCCGCTCCGGCGAGGTGTCGGTGCGTGGGCTGTACGGATACGTGTAAGGGGGAGAGAGCGCTTTGAGAGAACTGCTTGACTTGTTCCTGACCTTCGCCAAGGTGGGGGTCATGACCTTCGGCGGCGGCTACGCCATGCTGCCCATCCTCCAGCGGGAGGTGGTGGAGAACAAGGGCTGGGCCACGGACGAGGAACTGACGGACTACTTCGCCATCGGCCAGTGCACCCCCGGCGTCATCGCCGTGAACACGGCCACCTTCATCGGCCAGAAGAAGCGGGGCGTCCTGGGGGGCATCGTGACCACCCTGGGCGTGGTGTTCCCGTCCCTGGTGATCATCACCGCCCTGGCCGGCGTCATCGCCACGCTGTCCCACCTGGCGGTGGTGCAGCACGCCTTCGGCGGCATCCGGGTGTGCGTGTGCGTGCTGATCTTCAACGCGGTGCTGAAGCTGTGGAAAAGCGCGGTAAAGGACCGGTGGGCGCTGCTCATCTTCCTGGCGGTGTTCGCCGGCGCGGTATTCTTGAAGATCTCGCCGGTGATCTACGTGCTGGCTGCCGCCGTGACGGGCATCCTGATCGAGGTGATAAGGGGGCGGCAGAGATGATCTATTTGCAGCTCTTCTGGGAGTTTTTCAAGACGGGTCTCTTCGCCGTGGGCGGGGGCCTGGCCACGCTGCCCTTCCTCTACGACATGGCGGGACGGACCGGCTGGTTCACCGCCGGGCAGCTGGCGGATATGCTGGCCGTCAGCGAGTCCACCCCCGGACCCATCGGCGTCAACATGGCCACCTACGTGGGCTTCGTCAGCGCCGGGCCGCTGGGGGCTGTGATCGCGACCATCGGCCTGGTGACGCCGTCGGTGATCGTGATCCTCATCGTGGCGGCCTTCTTGAAGGCGTTTCGTGACAACCGCTGGGTGAACGCCGCCTTCTATGGTCTGCGTCCGGCCTCCACCGCCATGGTGGCGGCGGCGGGCGTATCGGTGGTGGTGCTGACCTTCTGGAACGGGGAACTGGAGGGGCTTTCCCGCCTCAACGGGAAGGCCGCGGCCCTGGCGGCAGTGCTGCTGGTGCTGACTCGGTGGGTGGAGCCCACCAAGAAGCTGCACCCCATCGTATTCATCCTGGCCAGCGCCGTTGTAGGCGCGGTGCTGGGCTTTTGAGAGGAGGAGATCTCATGATCAAAACGGTGACCGTTGTGAGCCTGTCCAGCGGTATCATCGGCGAGTCCTTCGTCCGCCACGAGCTGGAGATCGGTGTGCGGCGGCTGGAGGAATACGGCCTGACGGTGAAGTTTTCCCGCCACGCGCTGATGGGCCTGGAATATATCAAGGAGCACCCCGAGGCCAGGGCGGCGGATCTGCTGGAGGCCTTCCGGGACCCGGAGACGGATATGATCCTCTGCGCCATCGGCGGCGACGACACCTACCGGCTGCTGCCGTACCTCTTTGAGGGGGACGCGCTGAAACGGGCGGTGACGGACAAGGTGTTCCTGGGCTTCTCCGACACCACCATCAACCATCTGATGCTCCACAAGGCGGGCCTGCCCACCTTCTACGGCCAGGCGTTCCTGCCGGACGTGTGCGAGCTGGACCGGGAGATGCTGCCCTATACGAGGCGGTATTTTGAGGAGCTGATCACTACCGGCACCATCGCCGAGATCACGCCCAGCCCGGTCTGGTACGAGGAGCGGACCTCCTTCGACGTGTCCGCCGTGGGAACGGCCCGCAGGGCCCACGACAATGACGGCTTTGTGCTGCTCCAGGGGGCGCCGGCCTTCTCCGGCAAGATCCTGGGCGGCTGCATCGACAGCATGTTTGAAATGCACGACGACTGCCGATATGGGGATATGCCGGCGCTGTGCGCCAGGTACGGTCTGTTTCCCACTCCGGAGGACTGGAAGGGCCGCATCCTGCTGCTGGAATCCAGCGAGGAGAAGATGCCGCCGGAGAAATATCGGCGGGCGGTGCAGACGCTGAAGGAAGCGGGCGTGTTCGGCGTGGTCAGCGGCGTTCTGGTGGGCAAGCCCATGGACCGGGCGTATGAAGCGGAGTATCAACAGATCCTGGCGGAGGTGGTGGACGATCCGTCCCTGCCCATCGTGTGCAATCTGAACGTGGGACACGCCACGCCCCGGTGCATCATCCCCTTCGGCGTGGGGGCCACGGTGGAGGTGGACCGGCAGCGGATCTCGTTTCACTCCGGCAGGCGGGCTGATCCGGCGGTTTTTTGGCATAAATCTGTTTAAAGGGTTGAAGCGCGGCAAAATCCGTGGTATCATCAACGCTATAACGCAAGGAAGGATCCGTAATATATGATCAAGGATTGGAAGATCACCCTCCCGGCGCTGACCGGGAAGGAAAAACGCAGGGCCTACGTCTACGTGCCCGACGTGGCGTACGCCGAGCCGGAGCGCCGCTACCCGGTGCTCTATATGTTCGACGGGCACAACCTGTTCCGGGACAGCGAGGCCTCCTACGGCAAGAGCTGGGGGCTGCTGCAGTATCTGACGGAGCACCACGTGCCGCTGATCGTGGCCGCCATCGAGTGCAACCACCACGCCGAGGAGGAGAGCTGCGGCGGGCGGCTGTCGGAGTACTCCCCCTTTGACTTCAGCAACCCCGGCTGGGGCGAGATCAAGGGCCGGGGAGCCCTGACCATGGACTACTACGTCAACGTGTTCAAGCCTTACATCGACAGCAAATACCCCACGCTGCCGGACCGGGAGCACACCTTTATCGCCGGCAGCTCCATGGGCGGCCTCATGACCCTATACGCGCTGGCGGCCTGGGGGGACACCTTTTCCCGTGGGGCGGCCCTGTCCCCGTCGGTGGACTTCTCCCCGGAGGCGGTGAAGAACATGATCCGCTCCGCCCGGTGGAACGACAAGGTCGTGTATATGGACATGGGCACGGAGGAGATGAACCGCCGCACCCGCAGCGTCTACGGCGAGGTCACCTCCCTGCTGATCCGGCGGGGCGCCCGGGTGGAGAGCCGGGTGATCCCCGGGGGCTTCCACTCCGAGGCCTCCTGGGAGCGGCAGATCCCCTTTTTCCTGAACACCCTGTTTTACGCTCTGGAGGACTGAGCCATGGAGACCAACTACTTTGAGCGGTACAGTCCCTCCCTGGAGCGGACCATGCCCCTGAAGGTCTACGGCCACGCCGGAAAGCCCCTGCTCTTCATCCCCTGCCAGGACGGCCGCTTTTTCGACTTTGAGAACTTTCACCTGACCGACACCTTCCGCGACTGGATCGAGAGCGGCCAGTGCCTGGTCTTCGCCATCGACACCATCGACGTCGAGACCTGGAGCAACAGGAGGGGCAATCCCTACGATCGGATCCGCCTCCACGAGCGGTGGATCGAATACATCACCCGGGAGCTGGTGCCCTTTATCCGGGCCTACGCCAACGAGAAGAACGGCTGGGACGGCTATCCCGGCATCATGACCTTCGGCTGCTCCATGGGCGCCACCCACGCACTGAACCTGTATCTCCGTTTCCCGGATCTTTTTGACCGTTGCCTGGCCCTCAGCGGCGTCTACAACGCCTCCTTCTTCCTGGACGGCTACATGGACGAGGTGGTGTACCGGAATTCACCCACCGACTATATGGCCAACTTCCCGGCGGACCACCCCTTCATCGCCGAGTACAACCGCCACAAGGCCGTCGTCTGCGTGGGCGGCGGGGACTGGGAGATCCCCTGGAGCACCCAGGTGCTGGCGGACCGGTTCCGGGAGCTGGATATCCACATCTGGGTGGACTTCTGGGGCGGCGACGTGAGCCACGACTGGCCCTGGTGGTATAAGCAGATCCCCTATTTCCTGCCGTATCTGCTGGGATAAAGGAGAAGAATATGAGGAATTTTGTGTTCATTTCCCCCAATTTTCCGGATAATTACTGGAACTTCTGCCGCCGGCTGAAGGAAAACGGCCTGAATGTCCTGGGCGTCGGCGACTGTCCCTATGACGCCCTCATCCCGGAGCTGAAGGAGGCCCTGGGTGAGTACTACAAGGTCTCCTCCCTGGAGAACTACGACGAGGTGTACCGGGCGGTGGCCTTTTTCATCCACAAATACGGCCGGGTGGATTTCCTGGAGTCCAACAATGAGTACTGGCTGGAGCGGGACGCCGCGCTGCGGAAGGATTTCAACATCCCCTCGGGCTTTTGGCCGGAGGACATGCCCTGTGTCAAGTTCAAGTCCCGCATGAAGGAGCGCTATGCCCTGGCCGGCATCCCCACGGCCCGGTATCACCTGGTGGACGATCCGGCCGGCTGCGCCGCCTTTATCGAGGGGGTTGGCTATCCCGTCATCGTCAAGCCCGACAACGGCGTGGGCGCGGTGAAGACCTGGAAGATCTCCTCGGCGGAGGACCTGGCGGAGTTCTTCCGCCAGCGGGACGACACCCGGTATATCATGGAGGAGTTCATCGACGGCACGGTGAACACCTTCGACGCCATCGTGAACAGCCGCGGTGAGCCCATTTTTGAGACGGGCAACGTGACGGTCTGCAACCTGATGGAGGTGGTGAACCTCCAGGGCAACAGCTGCTTCTATATCCGGGCCCGGCTGCCGGAGGACATTCGCTCCAGGGGCGAGGCCGCCCTGAAGGCCTTCGGCGTGAAGAGCCGGATGGTGCACTTCGAGTTTTTCCGGCTGAACAGCGACCAGCACATCGGCAAGAAGGGCGACGTGGTGGCCCTGGAGGTGAATATGCGGCCCAGCGGCGGCATCTCGCCCTCCATGATGAACTACGCCCACGGCACGGACGTCTACAAGATCTGGGCGGATATGATCGCCTTTGACCGTAGCGACAAGGGCCGGGAGGCGGAGCAGTTCTGCTATTTCGCCGGCCGCCGGGACGCCAGAGACTACGTGCTCTCCCGGGAGGACGTGCTGCGCCTCTACGGCAGCCACATCCGGGAGGAGGGACGGGTGGACCCGGCCCTGGCCCCGGACATGGGGGACTATATGTTCCTGGCCTGCTTCGACACGGAGGAGGAGGGCAGCCGCTTCCTGGAGGAGATCCTCCGGGAGCGGTGAGTCTGCAAGAAGTAAAAACGAGGACACGGCCACAGGCCGTGTCCTCGTTTCTTTTTCGCTATTCTCAATAGCCCCGGACCCAGGCGGCCAGCACCCCCAGGATCTCCCGGGCCCAGTAGCCGGGACCCAGCGCCCAGTAGGAGGGGCAGCCGATGGAGCAGGGGTCCAGACCGGCCCGCCGGGCGAAGAGCTGGCTGCGGTACTGGTGAAAGTTGTCGGTGGCCAGGGCTACGTGGGGATCAAGGCCCCTGTCGGCGATGATTGCGGCGGAAAAGGTGAGGTTTTCGTAGGTGGAGCCGGAGCGATCCTCCAGGTAGATGCGTTCCGGGGCGATGCCCATGGCGACCAGGGTGTCCCGGATACAGGCCGCCTCGGTGATGGCTTCCGCGTCGTCCCTCCCGCCGGAGGCCACGCAGACAGTGTCCGGGTAGGCGGTGAGACAGGCATAGGCGGCGTCGATGCGGCTCTGCAGCATGAGACTGGGGCGCCCGTCGGGCCGGACCTCACAGCCGAGGACAATGACGGTGCCGGGGGGATCGGCAGGGTCGGGCCGATCCAGGGCGGCGGACGCCATCAGGACCAGGATCGCCAGGGCCGCCGCCATCCCCAGGCCGATCGCCGCAGCAGCGGCGCGCCGCAGCCACCGGGGCAATGCCCGGGGCCACCGGGGAAAGAAACACACCGAGGCCAGGAGCGCCAGCAGCGCCGCCGGCCACAGCATACCGATGTGGAGGATGCCCACCCCCAGCGGCATGAGAAAATAGGCGGCCAGCAGCAGACACAGCGCGCCTGCAAGGGCAAGGAGAGGGCGTTTCACGTCAGTTCTCCGCCACGTGGTTGGCGATGCGCTGCATGATCAGATCCAGCGCCACCAGATTGTGGCCTCCCTCCAGCACGATGATGTCGGCAAATTTCCGGGTGGGCTCCACGTACTGCTCGTGCATGGGCTTGACGGTGGTGAGATATTGGTTGACCACCGACTCCAGGGAGCGGCCACGCTGCTCCACGTCCCGGAGGGCGCGGCGCAGGATGCGCACGTCGGCGTCGGTCTCCACGAAGATCTTGATGTCCATCAGATCCCGCAGCTCCTTGTTCTGGAAGATCAGGATGCCCTCCACAATGATCACCTTGGTGGGCTTGACCTCCACCATCTTATCGCTGCGGTTGTGGATGGAGTAGTCGTACACCGGGCAGTAGATGGTCTGGCCGGCCTTCAGCTTCTTCAGGTCCTGGATCATCAGCTCCGTGTCAAAGGCGTCGGGGTGGTCGTAGTTCTGCTTGCAGCGCTCCTCAAAGGGGCGGTCCTGCTTCTTATAATAATTGTCGTGGTGGACGACGCTGATATCCCCGCCGAAATGGGACGCCAGGTGCTTTGTCAGCGTGGTCTTGCCGCTGCCGGTACCGCCGGCGATGCCGATGATCATGGTTTTCATGATGGTACGCTTCCCTTCCTGGTTGTTCTCTGTTTACCATTATAGAAAACCGCCGGTGGAATTGCAAGGCGGGATGGAAAACTTGTAAAAAAAGATGGAATTTGCGGGAATGGCAGTTGACTGGCGGGGCATTTTTGAGTATTATGTAAATGCAAGAATTTGTCAACATCCAACGCCGCTCCGCGGCGTTTTTCGGAGGGATACCATGAGCCTGCTGAAATGCCCCAAATGCGGAGAGATGTTCTCCGACAGCTATAAATCCTGCCCCTTCTGCGCCGAGGACGACGCCTATTTTGACGGCGGCGTGAAGCCCAAGGCGCGAAAGAAGGGGGCGGGCCGCCGCGTGGAGGGACACGACAGGGGACCCAATATTCTGGGCCCGGCGCTGATCGTGGTGGTGCTGCTGCTGGCGGCGGTGCTGATCTATTCCTTCTTCGGTGACAAGATCTCCGCGTGGATTCACAGAAACGACCCGAAGCCGGTGGAGATCACGCTGGCTGTGGAGCCCGTCTCGGCGGAGCTGTCCGTGGGTGAGATCCGGGCGCTGAGCGCCAATGGCGTGGAGGAGGTGCTGTGGTCCAGCAGCGACGAGGCCGTGGCCACGGTGGATGAGAAGGGAAATGTCACCGCGATAGGTGCCGGCACGGCCACCATTACCGCCACCCATGAGGCCAGCAAGCTGACCGCCCAGTGTGAGGTGACGGTGACAGATCCGGGCCAGACCGTGGACCCCGGACCTGCGCCGAATCCCGAGCCCACCCCTGGCCCCGAACCCACCCCGAATCCCGAGCCCACTCCCACCAAGAAGCTGGCGATCGGCGCCGCCTGGAGCGGCCAGGCGCTGCCCATGATCGGGTCCCAGTACGACTGTACCCTCAGCTCCGGGTCTGACCAACTGATCGTGGTGGGTACGGACTCCAAGGTGACCTGGACCAGCAGCGATCCCAGCAAGGTCACGGTGGATGAGGACGGCGTCATCACCCGTCTTATCAGCGGCACGGTGATCATCACCGCCGAGGTGGACGGCCAGAAGATGGAGTGCCGGGTGCTGGGCTGATCCCCCAAGAAAATGCGAAAAAAACCGACCGGAGGAAGCTCCGGTCGGTTTTTTGCGCGCTTTTCTCAGAAGTCGATGGTGCCGTTGATGACCTTCAGGTCGTAGGGCTCGAACACCACGCGGCGGTAGGCCTCCACGTCCAGGGGGACGCCGGTCCAGTCGGAGTGAAGGTCGCCGTTCTGCTTGATGATGATGTCGTACAGGATGTCGTAGGTGACGCCCTGCTCATCCGTCTCCACGATGGTGGAGTAGGGGAGGGTCTTGTGGTAGGTCATGTGGAGACCCTTGTACTCAAAGTGGAAGCCGTTGCGCATGCGGCAGCCGTCCAGACCCTTGTAGGTGAAGAACCGCTTCAGGTCCTGGAGGATGCGGTCATTCTCCTCCTCATACAGGTTCTCCGGCGTGGTCTCGGTGTAGTCGTACCGGAACTGAACGGGGATATGGTAGCGGAGGAACCGCTCCACGAAGGAGGGCAGCTTGTCCACGGGATAGCGGCGGTAGAGCACGCAGTTGATCCGCTTGGGACAGGCGATGCGGGCGATGACCTCGTCGGGAGACTCCTCCACGTACTTCTGCAGGTGGCGGGAGATGTTGACGCAGGTGATCTTGTGCTTGTTTCGCTCGGTAAAGGTCAGCATCTCCTCCAGGGTGGTGTGGCTCTGAACGGGGAAGGTGGTGTTGATGTACACCTTATGGGTGATGGGGATGATGTCCAGCATCTGCTGCAGGGCGTCCAGATCGGCAAAGGGCTCGCCGCCGGTGAATACGAAATCGCAGTAGGGGGTGATGGCGTCCATGGTGCGAATGCTGTCCATAATGGCCGGCAGGCTGAAACCGGTGCAGTCGGCATATTCGCGCTTATTGATGCAGAAGGGGCAGTTGTTCTGGCAGTCGTAGGGCACAAATACCGTCACGGTAGCGCCGCCCGCTCTGGTCTTGTAGGGATGGATCATCTCGTCTGAGTCCCTTTCCGTAAAATGTCGTGAAATATTGTATACCGAATATATCAAAAAATCAAGAAAAACTGTGCAAAAAGAGCGGTATCTTCTTAGCGTTCGGCCGGTCAATAGGCGTCGTCCTTCAGCTCTTGGCGGATGTGGGCGAAGGCGATGGCCTCACCGTGCTCCTTCAGCAGCAGGAGCCACCGGTCCAGCAGGTCGCTGGTCTCCGGGTGGATGAGGATGTGGCCCTTGCTCCTCTGGTAGTAGTCGTAGGGGGAGGCGTCGGTATACTTGTCGCCCTGGTAGACCCGGCAGGCGGCGATCCGGTCGCAGAACATCTCCGCCACGTAGCGCTTGGGCATCTTGCACCCGCCGATGTATACCTTGCCGTCCTTGTCCAGACAGTAGTCGATCCAGTACTCGAAGTGATGGCGGTTGCGGCCCTTGTGGTGGAGCCAGGACAGGCTGACGCCGGTCTCCATGCGCTCCTGATCGTTGGGGGAGCGGAAGCCCTGGTAGTATTTGGCGCCCCGCCAGAACTCCACCGGGGAGTATTTGGACAGGTCGTGGGTCAGGCCCTGCCATACCAGCCCCAGCTTGAAGCAGTAAGAGCGTACCAGCGAGCGGTGACGGTTGACGGTATCCCAGTGTTCCTTGACGTGCATGATGCCGCCCCCTTTGCGCTTAATACATTTATTATAGCATATTATAGCACAAAAGAGCCGGCGCGCAGCATAAAATTTGCGCCGCGGCAAAAAATAGACCAGAGGTGAGGAAAATGGGAGAGAGCGTCTGTTTTTGCCGGTCCCGGCTGGCGAAGGCCCTGCCGGAGGGCGTGACAGCCTCCGCCAATGAGAGGCCCGGCGGGCCGTGGGAGCTGTGCGCCCTGTCGCCGGAGGGAGCGGAGCAGATGGCCCACCGGGAATTCCGCTGCCGGACGCTGCTGGTGCCGGAGGGGGCGTACCGGCAGAGGTGGCAGGCGGAACAGGTTGTCAGCTACGGGTTGTCCGGCCGGAGCAGTCTGATCCTGTCCAGCATGGACGGGCAGGGGATACTGTGTATCCAGCGGGCGCTGACGGACCGCCGGGGCCGAACGGTGGAGGAGCAGGAGCTGCCCCTGCCGGCGGCGTGGCGGGACTGCGCGCCCCAGGAGAAGCTGCTGCTGGCAGGGGTGTGGCTGCTGTGGGGCGGTATGCCGGAAGACGGCGCATAACCGCGCCGCCCCGGCGAAAAAGGGAGCCTGCCGCTTCACGCGGCAGGCTCCCCCGTCAGTGAAAAGGTCTGTTGCTTTACAGGCTCTTCTCGTAGCTCTCGATCATCTTCTTGACCATCTGGCCGCCGACGGAGCCGGCCTCGCGGGAGGTCAGGTCACCGTTGTAGCCGTCCTTCAGATTCACGCCAACCTCGCTGGCGGACTGCATCTTGAACTTATCCATAGCGGCACGGGCCTCGGGGATGTTCAGCTTGTTGTTATTCTTGCTGGACATAATCGTATCTCCTTTCCAATCATTTGAGCAATACGCTCGCTTGGGTATCGCAACCATAGGTTGTCCCGGATGGAAAGGGATATGCGCGGGGAGGAGCTGGTAATTTCTGCGTGGAGAGACGCATTTTACCGATTTGTCTCCTTGACGGATCCGTCCTGCGGCGCTGCCGACTCCGCCTCATGGGCTCTCCCGTGGCGCAGCAGCAGGAGGAAGATGCCGAACACGTAGAGCACGGTGATGGCGATATTCAAGTACATGATCTTCCGCAGTATCACCATCAAAGCGATAAAGCTGGCGGCGACACTGGCGAGCCTCCCGAGAAAGCGCGGATCAAAGCCGCAGCGCTGTTTGGTGTATCTTCCCATCAGGAACAGGAAGGTATAGTAGACCACGAAGGAGCCCACCAGGAAGAGGGTCTTCGGCCAAAGGGCGACCGTCTCCTCCCGCATGAATTCCAGCGCGGCGGAGATGTTGTTCAGCGCGAAAATGAGGAAAATGTGGAGCAGCATGTACCAGACGCCGTTTGTCTTCCGTTCCCGGTCCAGCAGGCGGTTGTAAAAGGCGCCGTAGCTCAGGAACAGACCGACGACGATCAGAAAGGCCATCGCCGCGAAGTAGACGGAATTGCCGGTCAGCTCTTCGCTGAAGTACGAGGCGATAGCGATGATCATCTCGCCGAAGGTGAACACGACATAGAGCATGGCCCGCTCCGTCAGGTGCATGAAGTCCACGGGAGCCAACGTATCCCGCTTGCCGGACGCCAGCATGGCGGCGACGCCGAACAGGATCGGCACATAGGCGGCCGACACGCCGGTTTTGGCATAGATCAGCGTGTGCACGCCCACAAGCGCCGCCTCGATGAGGATGATAGCGGCCTTGCGCTGGAGCTGCAGCCTCACCGCCGGCGCGTCCTTGTGGCTGCGAAGCTCCAGCAGGTGCTGCGCGCCCAGATTGAGCAGGATCAGTCCCCACGAGGCGGAATACTTGTAGACCGACGCCTGCCAGTGGACGTTTGTGCTGTCCGCCATAAAGTACAGCAAGAACATATTGAGGCACAGAAATACATGATCCCGCACCCCGTTTCTGCCGTAGATGTTGATGTAGAACGTGGAGTAGTTCCAGATCTGAATGATGGCAAGCGTTCCCAGCACATAGGCCAGAAAGATCTCCGTGGGGACGAAGCCGCTCTCGATGTGCTGCAGCAGAGAGTTGTTTCGCCCGATGATGTAGACGAATATCAGATCGTAGATCAGCTCCAGATACTCAACCTTTTTTTCTTTTTGCTGTTCAAACATAGGGGCTCCCCTTCGTGGTTGGATTTCAGTTTCTTTTTAATTATTTTATCAGGAAAACGAGAAGAATTCAACCGCGGATGCCGCCAAAAGGACCCAAAGCAGCGACCAATACAGCCGGGAAAAGGCGCCTGGATAGGGCAGGGGCAATGATGCGTGAAAACGCCGCTTCAGTTGACATAATATATACGGACGGTTTTCCCTATCATGCTCCGCGGGGCGTGTATAATAAATATACGTGCACAGGCGGGACAGCAGCTCTGTTCGCTGCGCCGACGGCGCCAGGGGCCGGCTCTTGCGCGAGAACAACCGGGCGGCAGGTAAGACACAAAACCCTACCGCCGTACTTCCGCACAGTGCTGCTCAAATCAATCCAAACCAAAAGCCAGAGCTGCGGCAAAATGCCGCAGCTCTGGCTTTCTTTCAATGCATTATTCTGTCGAAAAGCTCTGCATACAAGCGCCGGCGTCATTTTTCGATGATCCGGGCCCGCTGGAGGGCCAGCACCAGCACCGGGATCAGGGCGATGTGGAGGATCAGCGCCGGCCAGGCCTTGACGAAGTGGGCCGAGAGGAACATGGCCAGGGTATAGGTGCCCTCCCTGGCGCCCAGACTGTACAGCACCACGTTGGCCAGACCCGACACCACCCGCCCCAGCAGCATGGCGGCAATCACCGTCACGTAGATATAGGGCGTCCGGCGGGGCAGCTTCCGGTACAGCAGTCCGCTGATGAGACCGTAGGCCGCCAGCTCAAAGGCCATGGCCACAAAGGTGGGATAGGCCGGGATATGGAACAGCACGTGCCGCAGGGGCGGGGCGATGAAGCCCACCGCCATGGCCCACCAGGGACCGCACAGGAAGCCCGCCAGCAGCACGGGGATGTGCATGGGGCTGAACAGCTGGGCGATCTGGGGGATCTGCCCCGTCAGCAGGGGCAGCACCTGGCACAGAGCCAGACACATGGCGGCGTAGACCAGACGCAGCGTCTGTTTGCGTTTTTCGGTGTTCATCGGCGGGAAGCGCCTCCCTCAAGAGCGATTTATGCGTGGGGATAGGCCAGCTGGTCCGGCCTCCAGTCGGCGATGAGGTCGGCATACCAGGCGCAGCAGGCCTTGGCGGCGGCCAGATCTAGGTTTACATAATTACCACACTCCACAGGGCTGTCGCCGGGCATGGGGCCGTCGTAGGCGGCGCCCTCGGCGAAGCACCGCTGCAGCAGGGCGATGGCCTGGGTGTTGGTCAGCAGCGTGCCGTCAAAGAGGAAGTAGAAGCCGGTCTGGCAGCCCATGGGGCCGAAGTAGACGACGGCCTCCTTCTCCGGGCTGTTGCGGAGAATGGTCGCCATCAGGTGCTCCACCGAGTGCATCTCGGCGTTGGACAGCAGGTCGCCGGTGTTGGGCTTCTTGAACCGCAGGTCGAAGGCCACCACGTCGCCGTCCCGGCGGCTCAGGTACACGCCCGGCACCAGGACGGTGTGGTCAATGGAAAAGCTGGCGATACGTTTCATGGCTTAACCCTCCAAATGATCGATAAATTCCAGAACGACCGTGTCCAGCTTCTCCATGGCGGCGGGGAAGTTGAAGGTGAAGTCGTTGTCGCCGAAGAGGCAGTCGGACACGGACTTAATGGCCATAAAGGGCACCTGGTTGCGCAGGCACACGTGGGCCACGGCGCCGCCCTCCATCTCGCACAGCAGAGGATGGAACACCTCCGCGATGTGGCGGGCCCTGGGCGTGTCGGTGGCGAACCAGTCGCCGGTGGCCACGAGCCCGGTGCGATAGGGCAGCCCCGTGGCGTCCATGGCGGCCCTGGCCCGGTCCAGATCGGCGGTGGGGAAGACCTTGTAGCCCTTGGAGTTGATGAAGACGGTGCCCTCCGTGCCCCAGCCGTCGATGGCGCTGGTGTCGAAGTCGTGCTGGCAGAAGCCCTCCGCCAGCACCAGTGTGCCGATGGGGACGTTTTCAAAGCAGCCGGCCACGCCCACGTTGATGATGAGGTCCGGATGGTAGAGGGTGATGAGCAGCTGGGCGGCCATGGCGGCGTTCACCTTGCCCACGCCGCCGCAGCAGGCGATGACGCCCGGACGGATGCGGTAGAACTCCACCCCCGCCACCGTCTGGAGCAGGGGGGTCTCGTCGCCGCGGAGCATGCTGGCGATCTCGCCGCGCATGGCGTAAAAGAGGGCGATGTTCATGGGAAGATCTCTCCTTCTATGTTGTAAAAAGTACAAGATAATAGCGGAAAAAGTTAATATATCAATCTATTCTGCCGCTCGCGTCAGAAAACAGCGTTCCTTCCGCCGGTACAGGCCGGCAAGGGGACGGGCTTTACAGGGCTCGCAGATAGGCGGGGCGCAGGCCCTGACCCAGCATGCCCTGGTGGACCCGGGCCAGCAGGGCCTCCCGGTCGGCGTTGAGGGTTCCCTTCAGGGTCAGATAGTTGCTGGCGTGGTTCATGCGGAAGACGCTGCCCTCGCTGTCGATGTGGTGGAGAAGGATCTCCGTCTCCCGGAGGATGTCGGGCGCCTGAGGCACGATAAAGCTGCCCTCCCGGACCCACTGCTCCAGCGGCGTGCCGGGCTCCACCATCAGCGTCAGCAGGCCGATGTACTCCGGCTTCATGGCGGAGAGGGCCTGGGCGGTGCCCGTGGCGTGGTCGGTGAGCAGCTCCAGACTGCCCAGCCCGGAGATGGCCGTGACGCTGAGGGCCAGGCCGCACTGCCGGGCCTTCTGGCCCGCGGCGATGATGGAGGCGGCGCTGTGCCCCTTGTTCATCCTCTCCAGCACGGCGTCGCAGCCGGACTCCAGCCCCATGTAGACCATGGTGAGACCCGCCGAGCGGAGGGAGCGCAGCTCATCCTCGGTCCGGACGTGGATGCTGGCGGGGGAGGCGTAGCAGGTGACCCGCTGACACTCGGGGAACAGCTCATAGACCCAGCCCAGGATCTCCAGCAACTGCCCGGCGGGCCGCATCAGGGCGTCGCCGTCGGCCAGAAAGACCCGCTCCACGTGCCGGTAGAGCTGCCGGGCGGTCTCGAAGTCCTCCCGGATCTCCTCCATGGGGCGCAAGGAAAAATGCTTGTCATCGTACATGTCGCAGAAGGCGCAGCGGTTGTGGCTGCAGCCGTAGGTGACCTGCACGATGAGGCTGTACGCCTCGCTGGGCGGACGGTAGACCTTCCCCTTATATCGCATGGCACGGGCTCCTTTCTCCGGGATTCCACCTTATTATGCCATAAAACAGGCCGTTTGAAAAGAGCATATTTCCCCGGTAAGCGGCATATATTTGCCCATCTTAACAAACGAGGTGGAAAGATGGAGGAGAATTTCAACCGGGTGATCCTGTGCGGTGACGTGGCGGGGGAGCCGTACCTGTCCCACGTGAACCATGGGGAGAGCTTCTATAAATTTCCGCTGTCGGTGCCCCGGCTCAGCGGCCAGACCGACGAGCTGTCGGTGGTGACGCCCGGTATCCTGCTGGAGCAGGCGCCGCTTGGTGTGGGGGACCGGGTCCGGGCGGTGGGCCAGCTCCGGTCCTTTAACAACAAGAGCGGCCAGGGCCGTCGCCTGGTGATCTCCGTCTTTGCCCGGCAACTGGAGCACGGCGGCCAGCCGGAGAACTGCATCCAGCTCTCCGGCATCATCTGCAAGCCGCCGGTCCTGCGGCGTACGCCCCTGGGCCGGGATATCTGCGACATCATCCTGGCGGTGAACCGCCGCTACGGCCGGGCGGACTATCTGCCCTGCATCGCCTGGGGCGCTGTGGCCCAACAGACGGCGGCCATGCCGGTGGGGCGGCGGTTGACGGTGGAGGGCCGGGTCCAGAGCCGCACCTATACCAAGCTGACCCCCACCGGGGCGGAGGAGCGTGTGGCCTACGAGGTCAGCGTCATGCGTCCGGCGGAGGTAGAGGAGTTTCTGGCGGATCAGTTTACATAAAATAAACAGGCGCGGAGGAGAGTGATCCTTCGCGCCTGTTTTGGCGGATAACGCTGTGAAAAGGGCGGGGCCTTTACAGGATCTGTTCCATGGTAGTCCGCTGGACGGACATGCCCCGGCCCCGGTAGAAGGCCATGGCGGCGTCGTTGCCCTGCCAGACGTTCAGCGTCACGTTGTAGCAGCCGGCGGCGCGGGCGAAATCCACCGCGCCGTCATAGAGGACGCGGCCCACACCGCGGCCGCGGGCGGCCTCGTCCACGCAGATGTCGTCGATATACAGGGTCTTGGCGTCGGTAAAAATCGGGTCAGAGCGCTGCTGCAGCTGACAGAAGCAGTGGCCCAGCACGGTGCCGTCGTCGTCCGTCGCCACGAAGACCGGCGCTGTGGGGTCCTGAAACAGAGCCAGCAGATCGCCGGCAGCGTATTTGACGGCGGGTCCCCGAAACAGATCCGGCCGGATGCTGTGGTGGACCATATTGACCTGGACCAGCAGGTCCAGAATGGCGGGAATATCGCCCTCCCGCGCGGGCCTCACGGTGATCATGGGATCAGATTCGTGTCGATCACCGCTTGGGCCAGGTGGGCGTCGGCGAAGTCGAAGAGGATGATGCCGTAGCGGCTGCCGGCGGTCAGCTCCTCCGAGAGGAAAAGCCCATTGAGCTGCGCGGCGAACCGCCGGGGATGGGGCAGCTTGCCCTGGGCGGTGCTGAGGAAATTGAGGCAGAAGGTGTTCTCCGCGGCGGTGGTGTTGCGCAGGGTGTACTGCACGGCGTCCCACTTGTCGGCCACGCCGTAGTGGTACCGGTCCTGCACCGCCAGGGTAAAGGTGTCCATCCCCGCTGCGGCGACGGGCTCGGTCAGCACCGTGGGATCCCCCTGGTCGGCCCAGTCGAAGTTGAGACCCAGACTGCCCTCATAGCGGCGGCACAGCACGATGCGGCCCCGGACCTCGCCCAGGGTGGGGATGCGGTTTTCGGTGAACCACCGCTCCGGGGCCTGGGCGGCCTTCTCCTCCAGCAGGGTCCGGACGGCGTCCGTATCGTCGCCGGAGCGTTCCGGCTTCACGCAGAAGATCACGGTCTCCCGGGGATGGGCGTCCAGAAAGGCCATGGCGTCGGCCACCACGTCGTCATAGGTCAGGGCTTTGGACCAGACCGCCGCGCCGGTGCGGCAGGTGCCGAAGGCGTGGATCATTTCCAGGCCGTCGCCGGCCTTGCTCAGCGCCACACGCACGTCCAGATACCGGTAACCGTTCTCCAGCTGCTGGAGGATCCCGGTGTCCTGGTCCTGCAGGAAGTAGTCGGGGAAGATATACCGGGTGGCGCTGTCGTGGGTGCCGGGGATATTGATGAGGCTCAGGGGCCGGTCGTCCCCCAGCGCCGACATCCAGTCGGTCCGGGCCGGATCGGGAGGGGTCTCCTTCCCGTCGGGATAGAGGAGACCGGCGGCGTACAGGGCGGCCGCCAGCAGGATCGCCAGCGGCAGGAGCCACAGCCAGCGTTTCCGTTTCTTTCTTCTCTTGTAGTTCATGGTATCCTCCTATTAATATCCCGGCACGCAGAGCGTGCCGCTTTCTGAAAAAGATATGGCCGCCAGCGCCCGCAGCCAGGCGTCGCGGCAGCCGTGGAGATCGCTGACCGCGCAGATCATGGGCGATCCCTCACAGATCCAGGGCCTTCCGGCGCTTTACCGTACGGTGGTAGTATGCCAGCGTCAGCACCGAGCACAGGAGCCACCCGGCGGGATAGCCCATGATGATCGGCAGCACGGTGTTGGAGATATAGTGGGACATGATGTAGAGGTAGATCTGCCGGAACACCACGAAAGAGCTGAGCATCAGCACCATGGGGGCCCGGCTGTCGCCGGCGCCCCGGAGCGCGCCGGAGTAGACCTGGTTGATGCAGCACAGGAGGTAGAGGGGCGAGATGTACCGCAGCATCAGCGTCCCGTAGGACACCACCTGGGGCTTGGCGTTGAAGAAGGCGGTGAGCTGCGGGGCGAACAGGATCACCGGCACCATCAGCACCGCCGTCATCCCCAGCGCCAGCGCCAACGCCGTCCGGGTGCCCCGGTGGGCCCGGTCGGCGTCGCCGTGGCCCAGGTTCTGGCCCACGAAGGTGGTGGCGGACAGGGCCAGGGACTGCATGGGCAGGAACATGACCTGGTCGATCTTGGTGTAGGCTGTCCAGCCGGACATGCAGTCGGCGCCGAAGTGGTAGATATAGCCGGTGACGAAGATGTTGGAGAAGGCGGTGACCGCCATCTGCAGGGCGGCGGGGAGACCCACCGTCAAGATCCGCTTCAGCAGATCCCAGTGGACGGCCAACTGCCGGGGGATCAGACGGATGCAGGACTGATACCGCAGCAGCACCACCAGCACCAGCGCCGCGGATACGCCCTGAGCCAGGATGGTGGCCAGGGCCACGCCCCGGACGCCCATGTGGAGCCGCAGCACGAAAAAGAGGTCCAGCGCCGTGTTGAGGCAGGCGGACACGATGAGAAAATAGAAGGGGCGCCGGCTGTCGCCCACAGCCCGGAGGATGGCGGCGCCCATGTTGTAGATGAAGAGCCCCATGATGCCGGAGAAGTAGATGGAGAGATACGCGCTGGACTCCGGCATGACCTCCGGCGGCGTGTTCATCAGCCGCAGGAAGACGGGGGCCAGCCCCAGACCCACGCCGGTGAAGACCACGCCGGCCACCAGGGTGACCACCACGGCGGTGTGGACGGTCTGGGAAACCTTTTCATAGCGACCGGCGCCGTAATACTGGCTGATGACCACGCCGGCGCCGCTGCTCAGACCGATGAAGAACCCGATCAGCATATTGACGATGGGGGATACGCTGCCCACGGCGGAGAAGGCCTCGTTGGACACGTAGTTGCCCACCACCCAGGTGTCCACCATGTTGTAAAGCTGCTGGAACACGTTGCCGGCCAGCAGGGGCAGGGCGAAGACCACCAGATGGCGGATGATGCTTCCGCTGGTCATATCCACGTCGTACCGCCTGCTGCGCGCCGCCTGGCTCATGGTGTCCGTCGCCTCCTTCGCAGAGATATACCTTTATTTTAATACCACAGGTCCCGCCTTTTTTCAACCCGCCGCCGGCAAAACGGTGGAAAAAAGTGGCTTTGCGTTGACAGCGCCGGCGAAAAACGGTACAATTTACTATCCGATAAAGACAGACCGCGCCGGATCGGCGCGGCGTGACGGGAGGCCGGACAGATGCTGAAGAAGGAGAAGCGGTATGATCGGGCGCGGCACTGCCTGATGGTGATGGCGGTTTTCAGCGCGGTAAACGTGGTGCTGACGCTGATCGGCAGCGAGAAGTATTTCCTGTTTTCCGGCTTCGCGGTGTATATCCAGGCGGTCTTCTGCCGCACCGCCTACGAGGCCACCGGGAACGTCGGTCACCTGGCCATCGGCGCCGTGTCGGCGGCGCTGGTCATCGCCCTGTATGTGCTGTGCTGGATCATGTCCAGGGGCAAGCGGGGATGGCTCCTGGCGGGCCTGACGCTGGTGGTGCTGGACGCGGTGGCTTTGCTCTATTGCTGCATGGCTTTCGCCGCGTGGAACGATTTCCTGCTGGATCTGGTCTTCCACGCCCTCATTCTGCTGGAGATGGTGGTGGGCGCCGCCTCGGTGTCCGAGGAGCCGCTCTTTGAGAAGAAGCGGGAGCCCATCGATACCTGGAACCGGCGGAGGAAGTTCTGATCCCGGCGGAAAGGGCCGAAAAAAGTTGGGAAAACGCCCCATTTCCCTGTTGACAAACTTGACAGCCGCTGATAAACTATCATAGCCGCTTTGAATGGGTCCAAAGGGCCAGCCGCCGAGCTGGACACCCCCGACAGCGAGACCGTAATAAAGGAAAGGCAGGTGCAACAAGGTATGCAGGCAATCATCATGACCGGTGGCAAGCAGTACAACGTCTCCGAGGGCGACACGCTGTTCATCGAGAAGCTGGACGCGGAGGCCGGTGAGGACGTGGTGTTCGACCAGGTCCTGGCCATCGTCGACGGCGAGAACACCAAGTTCGGCACTCCCGTGGTGGAGGGCGCGAAGGTGGACGCCAAGGTCGTCAAGAACGGCAAGGGCAAGAAGATCCGCGTGTTCAAGTACACCCCCAAGAAGGGCTACCGCAAACGTCAGGGCCATCGTCAGCCCTATACCAAGGTCGAGATCGGCAAGATCTCCTTCTAAGGGACAAGCATGACGAGCGTAACGTTCCTCACAGAGGAAGCCCGCATCACCGGCTTTGATGCGGTGGGCCACAGCGGGTACGCCGCTGCGGGCGAGGACATCGTCTGCGCGGCCATCACCAGCGCGGTGCGTCTCATCGACGCCACCGTCAACGAGGTGATGGGGCTGTGCGCCTCGGTGAAAGTCGACGAGAAGAGCGGCTCCATCGCGTTCCGTCTGCCGGGAGGTCTCTCCCAGACGGCGGAGAGCACCTGTCAGTCTCTGCTGACGGGGCTGATGGTCTATCTGACCGAGCTTCACGACGAGTATCCGGAAAACGTCGAAGTGATGGAGGCGTAAGTCCTCCTTTTCCCTCGATCATCTTACAGAAAGGATGGTACTGACTAATGCTTCATATCGGTCTGCAGTTTTTCGCCCATAAAAAAGGTATGGGCTCCACCAAGAACGGCCGTGATTCCGAGTCCAAGCGCCTTGGCCCCAAGCGCGCCGACGGACAGCACGTTCTGGCCGGCAATATCCTGGTCCGTCAGCGCGGCACCCACATCCACCCCGGTAAGAACGTGGGCATCGGCACCGACGACACCCTGTTCGCCACGGCGGACGGCGTGGTGCGCTTCGAGCGGCTGGGCAAGGATCGTAAGCAGGTCTCTGTTTACCCCGCCGAGTAACAAGGAAAAAGCGATGCGGCCCCGCAGGCCGCATCGCTTTTTATCCAATCCGGGCAGGAGGGAGCGCAGTGAAGGAACCCTGGGAACAGCAGGAGAAGAAACGGCCGTTTTGGGGCTATCTGCCCGCCCTGCGTGCCCGCTGGAACCGGACGGGCTACCCCGCCTGGCTCTTCTTCGGCGCCATCTGCGTGGCGGCCGTGGCCATGGCGATGCCGGTGGTGCTGCTGGTGGCCTATGCTGACCGGCTTGGGATCTGGTGGGCCATCCTGCTGGCCCTCTATTTCGCGGCGCTGGCCGGCAGCTACGTGCTGATCGTCTATCCCCGGGAGATGGCCCATATGCGGTATCTGTTGGGGGACGAGGCGTTCTTCCTGGTCTATCCGGAGGAGCGGAAGAAGGAGCTCCGCCGTCTGGTCCGGCAGCAGCGCCGGGAGAAAAAATCGTAAAACAAATGACCAAGGGCCGCTCCCTGTGCGCAGGGAGCGGCCCTTGGCCTATTGGTAGGAAAGATGGGGGTATCGTAGGTATGGGGCGCCTTATGCCAGGGCGGCGCCCAGATCGCGGCAGGCGGCCAACGCCTCGTCGTCGGGGGCGTCGCAGCAGATCACGCTGTCGTGGACGCGGTTCAGGCCCGCCTCCTGGCAGGTGCGCTCCCAGGAGCGCATCCACTCGCCGTCGCCCCAGCCGTAGGAGCCGAAGAGGGCGATGGGCCGGGAGCCCAGCTCGCTGACGCAGCCGGTGAACATGGGCTCGAACTCCATCTCCTCCAGCACCTCGCTGCCCATGGCGGGGCAGCCGAAGGCCAGGGCGTCGAACTGGCCCACCTTAGCGCCGTCAAACTCGGCGGGGGTCAGCAGCGCGGCCTGGGCGCCGGCCTTCCGGGCCCCCTCGGCCACGGCGTTTGCCATCTGCTCGGTATTGCCGGTGCCGCTCCAATAGACAACAGCAACTCTTTTCATGTGCGCATCGTCCTTTCTATGTCAAGTATTTTTGGGTGAGCCTACGAGCCGGAGACCAGCAGCTCGTCCATGGGCACGCCCATGGCGTAGCGGCGGCAGCACAGGTCGGTGCAGCGGCGGTAGCCCTCGAAGCGGCGGCGGGCCTGCTCGGCGTCGCCGTAGACCTTCCAGCAGCCCACGCACTTGCAGTTCCGGCCCTTGTGGGCGATGAAGCCCCGCACATCCTCCGGCGGATAGCTGAGGAACAGCCCCACCTCGTGGGGGAATTCCCCGTCCCGGCGGAAGCGCTCCATCAGCCGGGGCAGGCACCGGCCGGGGCGGAAGTCGTCGTACCCGGCCTCCGCCAGCACCGCCCGGGCCTCGCCATTCTCCAGATCCCGGCGGAGCCGCTGGGGCCGGTAGAGGTACAGCAGGGCGTCGCCGTCCCGGATGCGGAGGGGGAGGAGCCGCAGACCCTTCCGTCCCAGGCGGCCGTTCACCGCCCGGATCTCGTCGATCAGCTGCTGCCGGGACGCAAACCGGCAGGGGAACAGGCTGCCCGTCTTCAGGCCGGCCAGCGTGGGCGCGGCGCTGCGAATGATGAGCTCCTCCGACAACCTGCGTCCCTCCTCTCCGGCAGTAGTTAGCTTTAACTAACTATCTATATGATAGCACGTTTTTCACCATTGTCAAGTGGTTTCACGAAAAAGTTAGTAAAAACTAACTTTGAAAATGCGGCGCGGGTGCGGATGGGGTATGGCACGGCTCAGAATACCTCGGGCCGCTGGGAGATGCGCAGGTCCTCCACCGCCCGGCGCAGCTCGTCCAGGGAGGCGATGGACCGGTGCTGCAGCAGCTCCTGGGTCTTGGGCGCCAGGGAATAGTAGTAGGTGTAGGCGGCGGCGTCCCGGTTGATAAGATCGGTCAGATCGTGATAATACATGGCGTTTTCCACCCCTTTCACGCCGTAGTGTGGCGGAAGGGCGGCGGATTATGCAAATGCTGCCCCGCCCGGTTTTTTCCGGGCGGGGCAGCATTTGCCTATTTGCGAAATTATCTCTGATATTCAAATTCCAGATTGTACATGGACACGATGTCGCCGTCCTGGATGCCCATCTGCTCCAGCTGATCGAACAGGCCGGAGGCCCGGAGCTGCTTGTCGAAGTACATCCGGCTCTCGTAGTCGGAGAAGTTGATGTTGGCCATGAGCCGCTGGAGCCAGGGACCCTCCACCAGCCAGGTGCGGTCCTCCCGCTCGATGTGGAGGGGCTCGGAGGTGTCCACCTCCGGCGGGCGGGGCACGTACTCCGGCTCGTAGACCACCACCGGCGGCAGCTGGGAGAGCCGCTGGCCGATGCGCTTTACCAGCTCCGCCGTGCCCTGGTGGGTGGCGGCGGACATGGCGAAGAACTCGTAGCCCTGTGCCTCCACGTGGGCCCGGAGGGCCTCCAGCGGCGCGGTGTCGCAGAGGAGGTCGGTCTTGTTGGCCACCACGATCTGGGGCCGGGCAGACAGCTCCGCGCTGTACTCTCGCAGCTCGTCGTTGATGGCCTCGAAGTCGGCCACGGGGTCCCGGCCCTCGCTGCCGGACACGTCCACCAGGTGGACCAGCAGGCGGCAGCGGTCAATGTGCCGCAGGAAGTCGTGGCCCAGGCCGGCGCCCTCGCTGGCGCCCTCGATGATGCCGGGGATGTCCGCCATGACGAAGCTGACGCCCTCGTCCACGTACACCACACCCAGGTTAGGGTAGAGGGTGGTGAAGTGGTAGTTGGCGATCTTGGGGTGAGCCTTGCTGACCACGCTCAGCAGGGTGGATTTCCCCACGTTGGGGAAGCCCACCAGCCCCACGTCCGCCAGCAGCTTCAGCTCCAGCACCACGTCGTGAGCCTCGCCGGGCAGGCCCGCCTTGGCGAAGCGGGGCACCTGGCGGGTGGGGGTGGCGAAGTGCTGGTTGCCCCAGCCGCCCCGGCCGCCCCTGCACAGGACGAAGGGCTCGTCGTCGGACATGTCCTTGATGATCTCATTGGTCTCCGCGTCCCGGACCAGGGTGCCCCGGGGCACCCGGATGGTCAGGCTCTGGCCGTCCTTGCCGGACTTGCGGCCGCCCTGGCCGTCCACGCCATTGGAGGCCACGTATTTGCGCTTGTAGCGGAAGTCCATCAGGGTGGACATGTTGTCGTCCACCTGCAGGATGATGGAGCCGCCGTCGCCGCCGTCGCCGCCGTCGGGGCCGCCGGCCGCCACGTACTTCTCCCGGTGGAAGGCGACGGCGCCGTTGCCGCCGTTGCCGGCCCGGCAGGTGATCCGCGCCTTGTCGATAAATCCGTTTGCCATCTATGTGATCCTCCTTGGGGAAATGGGGTGTTCCTGACAGTTTGCCCTATTTTATCGGAAAAAGCCGCCGCCGTCAAGCCGCAGGCAAAACGCGCACTTTTGTGGGCAAAAAAGAGCATAAAAGGTGCGCAAAAACGCCGCCCTTTTTAGGCGGCGTTTTTGCCTACTGTGACGTGTTTTGTGCGCTTACCACCGGCGGGACTCCTGCATCCGCTCCTTCACGGCCCGGCCGGTGGGGGTGGCGGCCAGACCGCCCAGGGCGGTCTCCCGGAACTCCACCGGCATCCGGCGGCCCACCTGGCCCATGGCCTCGATGACCTCGTCCACCGGCACCCGGCTCCGGATCCCCGCCATGGCCATGTCCGCGGCGCTGACGGCGTTGACCGCGCCGATGACGTTGCGCTTGACGCAGGGCACCTCCACCAACCCGGCCACCGGGTCGCAGACCAGGCCCATCAGGTTCTTCAGGGCCATGGCCACCGCGTGGCCGATCTGGGCGCCGCTGCCGCCCCGGACGGCCACCAGCGCCCCCGCCGCCATGGCGGAGGCGGTGCCGATCTCCGCCTGGCAGCCGCCGGCGGCCCCGGCGATGGAGGCCTTGGCCGCCACCACCATGCCGATGCCGGCGGCGGTATACAGGGCCGCCAGCACCTGGCGCTGGTTCAGCTCCAGCGGCAGCAGCACCGCCGGCAGCACGCCGCAGGCGCCCGCCGTGGGTGCCGCTACGATCCGGCGCATGCAGGCGTTGGACTCGGCCATGCTCAACGCCTCGGCGATGACCTGGCTGACGTAGCCGCCGCACATGGACTCGCCCCGGAGATTGTACTGGCGCATCTTCATACCGTCGCCGCCCACCAGGCCGCTGACGCTGCGGCGCTGGCCGGTGTAGGCGTCGGCCGCGTCCCGCATGGCCTGCCACGTCCGCAGCATGGTGGCCTTGGAGGCCTCGGGGCTCACCTGGCGCTCCTCCGCGTCGTCGGCCAGGACCACCTGCCAGAAGGCCAGACGCTCCTCCTCCATCCGGCGGAGGATCTCACGCATCGAATTGAGAGCCATCGTCCTCGTCCTCCTTGTCGTAATAGGTGACGGACAGGATGCCGTCCAGCTGCCGCAGGAAGTCCACCTGGTGGAGCAGCAGATGCTGGTCCGTCTCAATGACCATCAGGGCGTCGCCGCCCCGCTTGCGGCGGTTGACGCTCATGTTGGCCACGTTCACGTGGAGCTGGTTGAGAATACCGGTGACCGTGGCCACGGTGCCGCTCTCGTCCTGGTTGTGGATGACCAGGGTGTTGTAGTCCCCGGTGAAGTTCACGTCGATGCCGTCCAGCCGGTTGACCAGGATGCGCCCGCCGCCCAGGGAGGAGGCCTGGATCTCCAGATGCCGGCCGCCCTCGCCGTCCGCCTCGATGACGGCGGTGTTGGGGTGGGCGTCGGACAGGTCGATCTGGTCGATGGTAAAGGTCAGCCCCTGCTTCTTCGCCTCGTCAAAGGCGAAGGGCAGGCGCAGATCGTCGGGCCTCATGCCCAGCAGGCCGCCCACCAGCGCCCGGTCCGTGCCGTGACCCATGCCGGTGTCGGCAAAGGAGCCGTGGAGATGGATATGGGCCAGAAGGGGACGGGTGCCCAGCAGGGTCCGGGCCATGTAGCCGATGCGGGCGGCGCCGGCGGTGTGGGAGCTGGAGGGACCCACCATCACCGGGCCCAGGATATCGAAAACGTCCACGGGCAATACCTCCTTGCGGGAAGAATCTGTTCCATCAAGCATTTTACCACAGCTTCCGGCAAAAAGCGAGAGGACAAAAAAGCGGCGCCGGAGAATCCGGCGCCGGGGAAACCTGCATCATTGCCGGCGGGCGGTGCGGTAGTCGTCGCCGGGGCGCCAGAAGGGGCACTCCGCCGTCCGGCCCTCCAGCAGGCGGACCACGTCGTCCTCGTCCAGGTCCGCCGTGCAGACGTAGTCGCCGTATTCCTCGTCAAAATCATAGAACATGCAGCTCTCGCACTTGGTGCTCACGGTCCTCACCTCGCCGCCATTGTACCCGGCCCGGCGGCGGCTTGTCAAGGGACGTTGCAATCGGGGCGGAAATCGGGTAAAATGGAAAAAACGGCGGCCGATACGCGGAGATACGGCAATAAATGGGATGATTGGCAAAAAACCGGACAAAAAGCCCGGATTTGTGTGGAAATTGTAACTATTTGTAATGGAACGGGGAAGAAAAATGAAAGTGACCGGTATAGTATGTGAATACAATCCCCTCCATAGCGGCCACGCGTGGATGCTCCGGCAGTTGAGAGAGAGAGGTTCCGAAGCCATCGTGTGCGCCATGAGCGGGAATTTCGTCCAGCGGGGCGAGGCGGCCGTGGCCGGCAAGCTGGCCAGGGCCGAGATGGCCCTGCGCTGCGGCGCCGATCTGGTGCTGGAGATCCCCACCCCATGGGCCGCCGCCACGGCGGAGACCTTTGCCCGGGGCGGCGTGGCGGTGCTGCGCCGCACCGGCGTGGTGGAGGAGCTGGCCTTCGGCGCCGAGTGCGCCGACGTGACCGCTCTGCAGGCCGTGGCCGACGCGCTGGACAGCGCGGCCTTCCAGACCGCACTGAACGCTCTGCCGGAGGACGGCGGTACCTTTGCCGCACGCCGGCAGGCGGCTGTGGCCGCGGTGGCGGGAGAGGAGCGGGCGGCCCTTTTGAGCCGGCCCAACAACATCCTGGCGGTGGAGTATCTCCGGGCCATCCGGGGGACGGGCATCCGCCCCGTGGCCGTGGAGCGGCAGGGGAGCGGACACGACCGGGAGGAAGATGAGGGCTTCGCCTCCTCGTCCCAGGTGCGGCGGCTGCTGCGGGCAGGACAGAGGTCGGAGGCCCTGGGCTGCATGCCGGAGGCAGCGGCCCGGGTGCTGAAGCGGGAGATGGAGCGGGGAAGCGCCCCCGCGGATATGGAGCGCTGTGAGCGGGCCGTGCTGGACCGGCTGCGGCGCATGGAGGAGAAGGAATGGGCCCGCTATGACGGCGGGGGAGAGGGCCTCTACCACCGGCTGTATCAGGCCGCGCGGGAGGCGGGCTCCCTGGATGAGCTGCTGGAGCGGGCCAAGACGAAGCGCTATCCCATGGCCCGGCTGCGGCGCATGGTGCTGGCGGCCTGGCTGGAGCTGGGCGATGTGCCGGCGGAGGTGCCGTATCTGCGGCTGCTGGCGGCCAGCGACACCGGACGGAAGCTGCTGCGGCAGATGAGGGACGTGCCCGTGCTGACCAAGGCGGCGGACGTGGCCGGATTGGGGGAGGCGGCGGAGGAGCTGTTTCGGCGGGAGAGCCGCTGGACCGATCTGTACGCCCTGGCCTGTCCCAAGGCGGCGCCCTGCGGGGAGGATTGGCGCATCACTCCCGTCCTGTCGGGCCGAGAAATGAGGAATTATGATGAGAAGAATACACATCCTGCCGATCCTGCTGGCGCTGACGCTGCTGACCACGGCGTGCGGCGCCGCGGCGGCCGTGCCTGAGAGCGCGGACCGGGTGGATCTGGAGAAGGAAAACGTTTTGAAGGGGACGGTGGAGACAGGGGAATACCAGTGGAGCTATGAGATCACGTCCTATACGGTGACCGGCGAGCACTATGCCCCGGATGACCCGGACACGGTGCTGATCCGCCACAGCTACCAGATCCCCAGCATGAAGGTCTCCGTCCCGGCAGGGGAAAAGCGGCGGGAGGCGGAGAACGCCGCCCGGACCGTGGCCGACGCCTTCAACGGGTATTTTGAGGACAAGCTGCAGGACGAGGTGGCCTGGTTCGAGGAGATGGCCGCCATCGCCGAGGAGGACTACGCCGCCAGGGTCAAGGGGGGCGGCGCCCACGATAACCACCCCACCTACAGCGACGAGACCACGCTGGACTTCTGGACCGGCGGGAGCATGCTGTGCGTCATCACCGGGGAGAGCAGCTATACCGGCGGCGCTCACGGCTCTTACTGGCGCTCCGCGTTCTGCTTCGACCTGCGCAATGGCAGGCAGATCACCTTGACAGACCTTGTCGCAGAAGAGGACGGCCTGCGCCAGGCGGTAGAGAAGGAGCTGCTGCGCCAGGTGGAGGAGCGGCGGAACACCCCCGGCGGAGACCTGTTCTTTGACGACTGCGACGATACCCTGGGCGAGTGGATGGCCCGGGAGATAGCCTTCGGCGACGAGGGTATGAAGGTCATCTTCGGCCTGTACGACATCGCCCCCTACGCCGCCGGCGAGCAGGCGTTCACCATCCCCTACGAGATGGTGGAGCCATGGCTCAATGATTACGGCAGGGAGCTGCTGGGCCTGTAACACGAACAATACGGAGCGGGACGGCGGGAGCCGTCCCGCTTTTTTGTATAACGAAAACCACTCGCTGGGCGAGTGGTTCAAAAGAGGCTATTGCCGATGAAGAAAAAACTCCTTCTGCTATAATAGAGTTGCGGTCTGGCAACTGCAACAGAAAATAACAGAAGGAG